>Ga0209436_100626_pt1 | contig 15103 bp, 18 predicted proteins | sample AraplaF_Cvi_mTSA_FD_184263 | JGI IMG/M metagenome (GOLD analysis project Ga0209436, IMG submission 184263) | Arabidopsis root microbial communities from the University of North Carolina, USA - plate scrape MF_Cvi_mTSA (SPAdes) (version 2) | ecosystem: Host-associated > Plants > Roots > Endosphere...
GATACATTTGCATAAAACAAACACACATGCAAACAATACTTGGATCTGGTGGTGCCATTGGTACCCCGCTGGCAAAAGAACTGAAAGCTTATACTGATAAGATCCGCCTGGTAGCCCGCAAACCTGTGCAGGTGAATGGAGACGATGAATTAGTGACTGCCGATCTGACCCGGGCTGCTGATGTAGACCGCGCGGTAAAAGGCTCCGAGGTGGTATACCTCACAGTAGGACTGGAATACAATATTAAAGTATGGCGCCGTGACTGGCCGGTGATCATGAAAAACGTGATCGATGCCTGCCTGAAATACAATGCAAAACTGGTGTTCCTCGATAATGTATATATGTATGCTGAAAGCGAGATTCCCCATATGACCGAGCACTCCACCATCGCTCCTCCAAGCAAAAAAGGCCAGGTAAGGGCCGGGTTACACAATATGATCCTGCAGGCGATCCAGCAAAAAGGGTTGAAAGCCCTGATTGCAAGAAGCGCTGATTTCTATGGTCCTGATGTAAAAAATGGCATGCTCGCCATTACAGTGCAGGGTGAGTATAAAAAAGGAAAAAGCGCCTACTGGCAGCGCGATGCACATAAAATACACACCTTTACCTATACCCCGGATGCCGCAAAAGGCACTGCTATCTTAGGCAATACAAGTGATGCCTACGGAGAAGTGTGGCATTTACCCACTTCTGATGAAAAGCTGACAGGAAAGGAGTTTATTGAGAAAATAGCTGCTGTGATGCAGGTGAAACCTAAATATTATATCCTTTCAAAGTTCGTGATGGGCCTGATGGGTATCTTTATCCCTATCGTGAAAGAAATAAGGGAAATGTCTTACCAATATGACCGGGATTATATCTTTGACAGCAGTAAATTTAATAAACGCTTTGATTTCAAGCCAACTACTTACGCGGAAGGCATTCCTGCCAGCATTGCCAGCTAATATTAAGGTGCATTTACTTTATAACTAATACCTGCTCTAATAATACACAGACTGCCAAATTAAATAAGGTCTTTGCTACCTTTGTCCTATAATTATTAATCATGGACACCTACGATAGCAAAATACTCCGGCTGCTTATCCAAAACTCCCGGATCACGGGCGCGGACATTGCCAGGAAGATTAATCTTTCTTTGCCTGCGGTGACAGAAAGATTGCGAAAACTCGACCGTTCCGGCATTGTTGATCGCTATACCATCAAAGTGAACAGGGAGCAGCTGTCACTCCACCTCATGGCATACATCAATGTATGGATCGACCATACAAAGAACACAACAGTAAAAGATCAGCTCATTGCGATGGACGAAGTGATGGAATGCCATCATATAGCGGGAGATGCAGACCTGCTGCTAAAAGTATTGGTGCAGGACACAGCGGCACTGGAAAAATTGCTGGTAGGAAAGATCAAGGCGATCAAAGGGATCATGCGTACAAGTACAACGGTTATCCTTAGTAGTTATAAAGAAGAATTAAATGGCAAAATATGAAACTGATTGAACAATTCGAAAACTGTACCTTACCGAAAGCGGAATGGACACATGAGAATCATTTCGTGATGGCGCTATGGTATTGTGTGCAATACCCATTGCCGGAGGCGCTTACGAAAATCAGACAGGGGATCAGGAAGTATAATGAAAGTGTGGGTGGGCAAAATACGGATGATTCGGGCTATCATGAAACGATTACCCTCTTTTATGCCAGTACGATTGCGGACTATATTATTACCAAAGGAATTACTACCATTACGGAAGCTGCACTTACAGATCTGCTGCAACAACCTTTTCTGCAAAGGGAATATATCTCCAGGTTTTATAGTACAGAATACCTGATGAGTAAGGAGGCAAGGAAATATTGGCGCGCGCCGGATAAAAGTTAATTTCCAATAATAAAAAAGCCATTGAAATTATCTCCCACATCAGCCACATTCATAGACTAAAAGTACCTGATATAGCAGAACAATTTCAATGGCTCAAAGACAGTGAAAGCTTACTTCACAAACCTGTTCACCACTTTATTCAGCGTCAAGCCCTGCACAATCACAGAGAAGACAACAATAATATAACTGGCAGATAAGATCAGTCTCTTATACGGCGATTCCGGCAATGACAGGGCCAATGCCACTGAGATCCCTCCTCTCAGACCCGCCCATACCAAAATAGCTGTATTGTTAAAATTCGTTTTTAATGACCTGCGCATGATCATAGAAGGCACTGCAATACTAACACCTCTTGCTATCAACACAAACAATACCGCTACCAGACCAATAAACCAGTAATGCCCTATAAACGGCATCACCACAATCTGCAAACCAATCATTACAAACAGAATAATATTGAGCAATTCATCAATCAGTTCCCAAAAACGATGCAGATAATCCTGCAATTCCTTATTACTCTTGGCACCAATGGAAGAACTACCCAGGATCAAACCTGCTGCTACCGCTGCCAGTGGCACTGATACATGCAGGAAACTCCCTAATATAGAGATCATCATCACCATAGAAATAGATACCAGCACCGCTGTCTGGAATTCCTGGATCTTCTTGGTCAGAAATCCTGTCACCACCGCAGTAGCCGTACCCAGGGCCAAACCACCGAATACCTCTTTTCCAAACAACTCCAGGGCATGCGCCATAGAAAAAGTTGCTTCCTGTGCAGCTACCTCTCCGATAGTTACAAACAGGATCAGCCCTACACCGTCATTTAATAATGATTCCCCTGAAATGATCGTCTCCAGCGAAGATGGAATCCTTGATTTCTTTAACACCGACATCACCGCTACCGGGTCTGTAGGTGAGATCAATGCCCCAAACAGGAAACAGTATACCAATGGCAGATCAATGTGCAGCAAAGTTGTCGTAATATCCAGCAGCAATCCAAAAATGATTGTAGAGCCGACCACTCCAATCGTACTCAAGACCAATACCGGCCGCTTCTGCTCCTTTAATTTCTTATATTCAAAATGAAATGCACTGGCAAATAAGAGGAAGGCTAACATAATATCCAGCAACGTTTTTGTAAAATCAATGCTGCGTGTCAGCTCACGTATAAAATTGAAAGCAGTAGGAAAAGCCTTACCTGTCACCAGTATAAAGATCGAGAGCAGGATAGAGACAAACATCACACCGATCGCACCAGGCAGTTTGATGAATCTGAGATTTAAATAGGAAATCAACGCACTGATAGTGATCAAAGCCGCAATGAGTGTAAATGTATCCATTCAGTTGTTCTTTTGGTAAGCGATCAATATACGAAAAATCCCTCATCTTTTCCTGACTATGAACCAGCACTCACATACAAAATTAATATATACATTTACAGCCGGAACGATATATAATTAACCTATTGCCTATCTATGGACCCTAAAAATTATTTCTCAGACCGCCAAAGACGTACATTAAGTACCCTTTGGTTGCCAGGTCTCATTTTTGCTGTCATTGGACTCATTACATGCTGCTTTATCTACGAGCGTCATTCCTATAACAGGAATGCATACCAGGATATTTTTTCTCTTACTTTCTTTGTCACCACCCTGAAATGGGCAATTGCCTATGCATGGGAACCTATGATACAGAAAGACTTCAAAAGAGCACTGATCATTATCTCTCTCTTTTGTGGCTTAAACTTCAAGTTCAAACAGCTGACAAACTCAATTGAACACCTTCCGGCACTTATTGATACCACAATCCTTTCCATCACCTGGGTATGTGTACAGGTAATAGGTGTATGCTGTATCACAGGAAAAAAGAATTATTGGCAGGTCGGTTTAGTAGCGGGCCTTTTCATCTGTTATATTACAGACGTTCCGCCAAACCCCTTAGGCCATATCCGCTTTGAAACCTTCAGCCTCCTGAATGTACTCGCAGATTTCTCCCTGCCATTCCTGATCTATGGCTGGGTCTACCTGGCAGAAAACTTCTTCGGTAACAAGGATTATAAAGCACTCCTCAATTCCAGAATACAGGTGATCAGCGCAAAAGAATACCTGTTCCTCTTCCCATTGTTGGCCATAAGCTGCTGGACGATTATATTGCAGTCAGCCGGTTTCATGAGCGTACTTTTACGAGGACAGGAAATGAATACAGCTTTTAGCAATTTCCAGTCCGGTCTGCTGCTCACCAATGCGATCACCCTCGTAATAGAGATCTGTATTTTCTACGTCTGCGCCCATCTTATCCGGAATATCGTCATGAGCAGAATGAACACCATCGCGAATACCAACGGCAGTATGTACATGCTGCATTTCATTCCTGTGGCGAATATCATAGCATGGATCAAATTTTACAAAACTCCGGACGTACATGAGAGCCAGGATGAAAATGCATTATTTTATCAACAGAAACATAATACCGCTATTAAAAACCATATCATAGGTCTTGGGGTATTATTAGGCATACTGGATCTATATACTGCATATCAGCACATCCGTTATGAATTCTCAACAGTTACCAGTATTTTGTTCATGCTGATGTTCGCAAAACTGATCAATTATTTTTTCCTTGAAAAAAAAGGAGAAAAAGCGATTATCAGCCTGGTAACAATTGCGTGTATGGGTTCCATTATACAGGTCCTTTCCCGCCAGACAGGATCAAGATCCTTTTCTGCATTCACACTGGCGCTTGCACTGTCCTACTTCTTCATGATGGAAATCTTCGATCCCAAACTGAAAAAACAAGATGAGGAACTACCTCCTGTTGTGGAAGTAGACACAGAAACCTTTACCATCGATTAAATAAATCATACACTGACGGACATCAACCGATGTCCGTCAATATCATTCTCAACCGGTTCAAAGCCCCCATCAAAGCGATACTACTTGTCAGCTCCACGATCTCTCTTTCTGAAAAATCCGCACGCAGTAATTCCACATCTCCCTTTAATGCCACTACCTCCTCTGCATATTGCAATACCAATCTTTGCTTCACCGTGAAAGCGGTTGAATGCCTGAAACCCGGCACCTGGTCAACCACTTCCGCAGCCATTCCCATCTCTCTCAGTTCTCCCGCATGAAAACGACAACAATATGCACAGCCATTGATCTGGGATACCCGCAACTCTACCAGTGCAATCAATAAAGGATCTATGCCTGATTTCCGGATACTGCTATGTGCCTGGTATAAATGCCCTACTGTTTGCTGCGCAATCTCTTTGTAATCCATTTTTTTTTACACACAAAATTACCGGTCCTCAACTTTCCGGATCAGTACACTAACAGGATAAACCAGTATCCAATCAGGATTCCTTACCTTCGTAATATGGAGCATATCAAAGGCAATTTCTCCATCGAAATACTGGAGTGCACACAGTGGAAGGAGAGAAACCGGAAAAACAATTTCTTTGAATTAGTGTACATACTCAATGGTCATGGTCAGCACATCGCTAATCATATTCCCACCCCTTATCAGCCGGAACAAGTATTCCTGTTGCCCGCTGCCAGGTGTCATGCTTACGACATTGAGGAGAAAACCACCTTTCTCTTTATCCGCTTTACCACACACTATTTCGCACCCGGCATCATCGATTATACCCAATGGATGAACCGGATCAATTTCATCCTCGCCAATCACGACTATCAGCCGGGCGAACTCGTCACTGATCCGGAGGATAAGATCCAGTTAAAAAGATTCCTGGACATTATTCAATACGAATACAGGAAAAAGGAAAGCTGCGGTCCTTCCATCATCCGCAATACCCTCGTTTCTATCCTTGCCCTCATCAGCCGGAACATTCAACAAAAGATTCAAACTACACAATCTTACAAAGACAAGCGTTTTACCAGTCTCATCGAATACATTAATTATAACCTGCTGGATCCTGAGAAGATCACAGTCAAACATCTGGCTGCCGAATTCCACATTCCTCCCACTTATTTCAGTGAATACTTCTCCAGGAATGCAAATGAAACCTTCCAGGATTACATGCTTCGTTCCAGGATCCGTATAGCAGCATCAAGAGCAAAATATACCGATGCCCCCTTCCAGGAGATTGCACTCGACCTGGGTTTTACCGATAGCAGTCATTTGAATAAGGTGATGAAGAAATTCACGGGTAAGAACATGCGTACTACCCGGCAGGAGATGATGTAGTGGATCAGCCTCAAAGAGGCTGAAATTGTAAGCACTGCTCCGTATTATTCCCCTTCTGCCGTCACATTGAATGTGACATTGATATTGCCTCTTGTTGCATTGGAATAAGGACAAACTTCATGTGCCCTTTCTACCAGTTCTTTTGCCTGTTCCACTTCCACACCCGGAATGTTCACACTCAGATCTACAAACAAAGCAAAGCCCACACCTTCTTTCTTCAAACCTACTTTTGCTGTGACAGTAGAAGTGCCTGTCTGCACCTTTGAATTCCTGATCATCAGGTTCAGCGCACTGTCAAAGCAGGCAGCATAACCAGCTGCAAACAATTGCTCAGGATTGGTCGCACCACCAGGGCCACCCATTTCTTTTGGGATCCTGACATCCAGTTCCAGCAATCCATCAGTTGATTTAACATGACCATTTCTACCACCTGTTACGGTTACTTCTGTTGAATACAAAGCTTGTTCCATGATTTAATCTTTTAAATGTGTCCTACTTTCTGTAATAATTTATGGAGAGTCGCACGCAGCTGTTTCAGTTCCTTCTCACTCATATCCATTTCACATGCCAGCTGTGCCGGTATTTTTTCAGCACTCTTTTCCATTTTCTTTCCTGCTGTTGTCAGGGCAATATTCACTACCCGCTCATCCTTTTCATCCCTGGTGCGCTTCACCAGGCCTTTCTCTTCCAGTCTTTTCAGTAAGGGAGTAAGTGTACCACTATCCAGGTATAACAGTTCCCCCACTTCCTTTACAGTCATCACACTATGCTCCCAGAGCACCATCATCACCAGGTACTGAGGATAAGTGAGCCCCAGCTCTTCCAGCAATGGCCGGTAGAGGGCAGTTATCTGCCTGGAGGCCGCATAGAGCGGAAAACAAACCTGATTTTCCAGTTTCAGCAAACTCATATCTTCTCGTTTGGTTTATCAAAATTAAATTGTGCACAATTAATTTCCAAATAAATTTAATTGTGCACAATTTAATTTCACATCTCTTAAAACAAAAGGCGCTTTTACCTGGGGTAAAAGCGCCTTTTATTTTATATAATTATCTTTACTGCTCCGTAGAGATCCCCTTATTATCCACCGCCATCCTCATTTCTACAGGTGCCGCTGCCATTGCTGTATGCTCTACCAGTTTCTCGCTGATCAGTTTCCCCTTCTCATCAAACTCCTTTACAAACCCCTGGCTCTGCCCCATTTCATGCAGGGTACTCACCAGGCCATTCGGATAAAACTTCCGCGTGATCACGGAATCCTTCCCCTTCACATATTCCTCCTGTAATAAGCGACCATTCGGATCAAATTCCCTCGTCAACATCACCTTCCGCATCTGATCTACCTGTTTCCATTCCTGCAGTTTCCCATCGGGAAAGAAACTTCTGCGCAGGTTAGCCCCGTTCCCCAATTCTTTATAAGTATACTCCAAAGTACCCTGCTCATATTCTCTCGTACTATCCAGACTCCCATCCGGTGTATAAAAGTTTTCCCTGATCAGGGCCCTGTTCTTAAATACTTTCTCTTTCTGAATATACCCCTCTTTGAAATCCGCTTCAGAGATCATGATCTTATTATCAAAGACCTCGCGCTTGCCATTTAATTTGTTATCACGCAACTCCATCGTAATCATCAGGAATGACTGCTCATTACTGAATATTTTCCTGGCAGTCCTGTCCAGGGCACCATTGTTATCCACATAGAAATAAAAACGGCTCTGATCTGGCCATTCAGTGACATAATACCCCTCTTTCAGCGTAGAACTATCCTTATTTAATACGATAATTGTCTTCACACGACTCCTCTCCTTCTCCTTTCTTATCAGAGTAGACCCATCTAATGACTTATACTGTTGCGAATAACCATTTGATACTGAAGCACATAAAACCAGACCACAAAAAGTCAGTTTTAAACAGGTTAGGGAGTAATTCATTCGGTAAATATATAAATAATTAATAATAAGGTATATGTTAATTTTATTATTACCCTAATATTCAATTAAGTAAGGTGTTGTAGCAGTGCAATTGAGATATTACTATCAGGAATAAGCATAAAACTGCTAAAAAAATTTCCCTATCTTAGAGTGCAATTATGAATGCAACACAATTAACCCTGTGGGAAAAGATCAAACAATTCCCAATTGATGATGGGGCAGCTACCCTCCCCTTTTCTGCACGACTTGCCAAAGAACAACGCTGGACTACTAAATTCACCCAAAGAGCCATCCTGGAGTACAAACGTTTTATTTTTCTCTGTTGCGTACTCGACAAAGGAGCCTCTCCTTCCGGGATCGTAGACGAAGTATGGCATCTGCACCTTACGTATACACGCTCTTACTGGGAAGATTTTTGTCGCAATACATTAGGCAGAGACCTACATCACATTCCCTCTACCGGAGGTGATGAACAACACCATAAGCACCAGGAATGGTACAAAGAAACGCTGGCGCAATACAAGGCCTTTTTTGACAGCGATCCACCCGATGATATCTGGCCATCACCCGGAATTCAGGCACCGAAATTACCCCCCATCAAAACGTCTTTTTATAAAAACGCTGCCTGGATTTTCTGTATCCCATTTATCCTCAATTTTACCAGCTTTCGCCAGCCAATTCCGTTCCTGCTCAGTGGCCGACACTTCCTTTTTTTCTTCCCGATCTTTACTGCAGCCCTCCTCGGCATCACCCTGCTCTACCAGTACTATCGGGGGAAAGATTACGAACAGATTGCCATGCAATACCTTCCAAAAGATGCAAATGCATATCAATTGGCCGCCTTCCTGTTTGGTAAAAACAGGGCAGTTCAGACAGCCATCATCAATCTTATGAACAGAGAGCTGCTGGCACTGAATGCACATGGAAATTTTAGGATCAAAAGACGGAATACAGACTATTATCCATTACCTGTAGAAGACAATCCACTGATGGGTGGATGGGAAAAAGAAGTTAATTCCACGGATGTACCCTATAAACGTATTGTAAATCATTGGTATGATCGTAACAAGGTAATTCATCCTACACTACAGGTATTGGAGAAATTTATATTTACAGGCAGGAAGATCTTCCTGCTACCCTATGCGATCATCATGCTGACAGGTTTGGCAAGATGCATACAGGGAGCTGTGAATGACAAGCCATTTGGAATGCTGATATTTGAAATGGTTCTTGCTACTGCCGTTTACTGGTTGGGAATCCGTATTATGCCTGACAGGAAAAAAGCCATTTTTGACCAGGCTGTTAAATCCTGCCAAACAGATGAAATCCCCATGCTATATGCATTGAAAGGACCTGATACGATCAGGGATTTTACAGATGCCGCATTGATCACAGCAGCATTTGGTACTACTATCACAGAAATGTACCGCCATCAAGATAGAGAAGCATTTCCGGATAACAATAGCGGTAGCAGCTGTAGCTCCGGTGGAAGCAGTGGCAGTAGCTGTGGCAGTAGTTGCGGAGGCGGAGGATGTGGTGGTTGCGGTGGTGATTAATACAAAGAGGTGATTAATGCAAGAAGATGATTAATACGCGGAGACGATTAATGCATCCAACCCATTAATGCATCCAACCCGTTGAAAAATAAAACACCCATGCAATAAACAACACCTGCAAAGGCAACCTGAAGTACAGATATTCATAACCCGGTCCTTCATGGTTTGCCTTTTCCATATCCAGGTTCGTTTTAGCTGCATATATATTCGCCGGCAATAAAAAGATGAACAGGATGATCAGCAGATTGCCAGCAATATTCCTCACAGCAGGCAATAACAATAACACGCCCAGTATAATCTCTGCAATCCCACTTATATATACCACGGCCTGCTTAAAAGGGATCACAGGTGGTAACATCATCACCATCCCCTTCGTAAACTTAAAATGTCCGATTGCTGTCAGCAGCAGCATACAGCACATCGCCATATTGCCTGCAAATATTAACTGCCAACCGCCCGCAGAAAATCGGGAGATCACAAGCGATAAGATAAAAGTAACTATCAATACGATCAAAGGTTTCATAACACAAATTTGAGGGAATCGCATTTGAACGAAAATGATGTATGTTAGTTTCCCATCAGCTGCTTTCTGATCCGGCTTAAACTTTCCGGTTGTATACCCAGGTAAGAAGATAAATGCTTTACGGAGATATTACTTACCAGTTTTGGTGCGCGTTGCAACAAACCAGCATATCTCTCTTCCGCAGTGCGGGATAACAGATCCATTTCCCGCCTCAACCGCTTGATATATTGATACTCTGCCATCAGGCGGCCGATCCGTTCCCCATGATGAGAACGCGCATACAAAGACTGCAATTCCTGGTAATTAATAATAACAGCAGTCGTCTCTTCCAGTATTTCTACAAATACGGTACTTGGTTCGCGGGTAATGAGGGAATAATAAGCCGTCACAAAATCTCCGGCAAACTGAAAATCAACCGTAAATTCCTTGCCGTCACGGATAAAATAATGACGGGTGGCCCCTGTATTCAAAAAATAGATCTGATTTTCCACTTCCCCATCTCTGATCAGGAAATCGCCTTTTTTATACGTTTTGAGGTGTAGGGTCCGCGAAAAATCCGCCCATTCTGCATCATCGAGGACCTGAAAACTAAATACCGCGGCCTTTATCTGGTTAAAATCACTCATCTTATAAAAATAATAAATCCGGCGCATTCAACAGTTGCCGTGCCAGCCGCAGCGGCATATTATTTGTAACCTTCCATAGTAAAAACACATCTTTATGGAAAAGCGCGTACTGGGCGTTGTATTCACCGTATTAGGCGCCCTTGGATTAGTAATGGCCGCAGTTAACTTCGTCAATGCCGGCGGCGGCACCAGGAGTGTGAAAATGATTGTCATCTACACGCTGCTGGGTATGGTATTCTTTTTCTCAGGAATGGGGCTGATCAGAAACACAAAAGACCGTCCTTCCTGAGGAGATGGAAATTGGCCTCATATATCCGCATCAGTTATATAAGCATTATTGCCATTTGCCCCCGCATGTCTATGTGGTGGAAGACGAACTGTACTTTAACCAGTACAACTTTCACCAGCAAAAGATCCTGCTGCACAGGGCTTCGATGCAGTACTATGCCAGCCGGCTCAAAGCTGGCGGGCATGTAGTACATTATATTGATGCCCAGGATAAACGGGCACAAACACATCATTTATTTGAATACCTGGCGGCTCATCATGTATCTGCCATTCATTATGTAGATACAACAGATTACCTGCTGGAAAGGCGGATAAAGCGGTATGCCAGGCAACACAATATTACGCTGCACCGCTGCCCCTCTCCTAATTTCATCGGCGACCTCTCCTACTTCGAAAAAGGCAATAAATACTTCATGGCCTCCTATTATAAATCTGAAAGGAAGCGATTACAATTGCTCATGGATGGGAATCGTCCTGCAGGGGGTAAATGGAGCTTTGATACAGAGAACAGGAAAAAGATGCCGGCAAATGTGGCCATACCTCCCTTACCCATTTTTCATTATGATAATTTCGAGGCGGCAGAACAATATGTGCAAAAATACTTTGGACACAACAGGGGAAAAATTTCCCAATTCAACTACCCCGTTACACACCGGCAGGCAGAACGCATGCTGATCTTTTTCCTCAAAGAAAAGTTATCGCATTTTGGGGAATACCAGGATGCCATTGTAAAACAACAACATTACCTGTTTCATTCTATCCTATCCTCCTCTCTTAATATTGGATTACTCTCACCGGATACGATCATAAAAAAAGCGATCAGTTACGGCAGCCGGCATCGTATACCACTCAATGCCCTGGAAGGTTTTATCAGGCAGGTGATTGGCTGGCGTGAATTCATGCGGGCTGTGTATATGAAGGAAGGTTCCAAACAACGTACCATGAACTTCTTTGGTTTTACCCGCAAGATCCCGAAATGTTTTTATACGGGAGAAACGGGCATTCCCCCTATTGATGACATCATTCATAGTTTACAGCAGAATGCCTATGTACATCATATAGAACGACTGATGGTACTGGGGAATTTTATGCTGCTCTGCGAGTTTGATCCGGACGATGTGTATCAGTGGTTTATGGAGCATTTCATAGATGCGTATGATTGGGTGATGGTACCAAATGTATACGGTATGAGCCAGTTTGCAGATGGAGGGATGATGAGCACCAAGCCGTATATTTCTTCTTCCAATTATATCCTGAAGATGAGTGATTATAAACGGGGGCCCTGGTGCGAGATCTGGGATGCGCTGTTCTGGCGTTTTCTGGCAGTACATCATAACCTGATAAAAAAGAATCCACGGCTGTCTATGCTAAAGATAGCACCCGCAAAGCAAAGGCATTATATAGAAATCGCAGAAGACTACCTGGCGAGGATCTGTAATAAGTTGCAGCCTGCGGAAAAGTAGCTCCTCCCTGCTACCGCAGCCCTCCAACAATCCCCCCTCTATAAAAAGTAAGAGAAAATCTTTACTTTTACGTATATATGAGTCAATCTCAACTCTCCCGTCACCTTACCTTACTGCAAGCAACAGCTATCAATATGACCGACATGGTCGGCATCGGTCCTTTCGTTGTACTCAGCGTAGTCGCCGAAATCATGCACGGCCCCTGGTTCCTTTATGCCTGGATCGCCGGCGCACTCCTCTCCTTCATCGATGCAATGGTATGGAGTGAACTAGGCACCACCTTCCCGGAAGCCGGTGGCAGCTACAATTTTCTGAAAGAAAGTTTTGGCCCCCGTACCGGCAAACTGATGAGTTTTCTTTTCGTATGGCAAACTATGATCCAGGCACCACTGGTCATTGCTTCGGCAGCTATTGGGTTTGCACAATATACCATGTACCTCTATCCACTTGGCTTCTGGGAAACCAAAGCCGTAAGCGGTGCAGTCATCATACTCATCGTATTCCTGCTTTACAGAAATATTGAAACCATCGGTAAAATCAGTGTCACACTCTGGATAGGCGTACTCGTGACGATGATCTGGATTATCAGTGGAGGAATGATACATGGTCATTTCCTGGAGCCGGTCAAACATATCAACGATGGTCTTGAACTCAATATGGCATTTGCAGCAGCTTTGGGAGCAGCCAGTGTGAAATCAGTTTATAGTTATCTGGGCTACTACAATGTATGTCACCTGGGTGGAGAGATCATTGCACCGCAAAAGAATATCCCACGTAGTATGTTCATTTCGATCGCAGGTATCGCAGTATTATATCTCTGCATGAATATCAGCGTGGCAGCAGTATTACCTTTGGCGCAGATCGAGCAAAGTAAGTTTGTGATCAGTGAATTCATCCAGGAAATAGCAGGCCCTACTGCCGCTATGGTGGCTACTGTATTGATCCTCTGGATTGCCTTTGCATCCGTATTTTCTGCTACCCTGGGCTATAGTCGTATTCCCTATGCAGCAGCAAAAGATGGCGCGTTTTTCAAGATCTTTGCACAGTTACATCCTACCAAGAACTTCCCGTATATCTCGCTGCTGGTACTTGGCGGCGTCGCCTTCGTATTCAGTATGTTCTTCAAACTGAAAGAAGTGATCAGTGCCATACTGGCCATGCGTATTATGATTCAGTTCATTGGTCAGGCCATTGGTTTACTCGCACTGAGCAAGCGCAAAGGCAGAAGCTTTATGCAATGGAAAATGCCTTTGTATCCAATACCTGTGATCCTCGCTATCCTGATCTGGATCGCTATTTTCATTTCTACCGGCGGTACCATGATGATGGCTGGCGTAGGAGTAACCTTATTGGGTATCATTATTTACTTTATCAAAAACAGGATCAGCGCTGGCCATTAGCTACCTTCTTCTTATCTTTTAATTCCTGCACTTCTGCAGCTGCATGTACATTGGCCCAGTTTTCCAGCGCAGCCAGTGCAGGGCCGAGTGCTCTCCCTTTTTCTGAAATACGATAGTATACTTCAGGAGGAAAGACCTGCCTTTCCTCACGCACGATCAAACCATCTGCCTCCATTTGCTTCAGGTGCTCCAACAACACCTTCTTAGCCACCTTTGGGATATTGCGCCACAGATCCGTGAACCGGATCTCCTCCTGGTGAAATAAATGAAACAGGATGATTGGTTTCCATTTCCCCGACAAGACCTCCAGCGCCACATTCAAACCGCAATGTTTAAACTCCGTATAATTCATGGTTACAAAAAAGTATACTGGTTACCTTTCTGTCAACTTCATTCGTTTTTTACAAATTCGGCTGACCTTCGTCCTGTCAAAATTAAATGAATTACGATGAAGTTACAATTGCTGCGCAATGCGACCCAGGTGCTGACCGTAAATGATAAACAAATCCTCATTGATCCCATGCTGGGGCCAAAAGATGCGTACGATACGATTATAATGACAGATAATGGCCTGCGTAATCCACTGGTAGATCTGCCGGTAGATCCGAAGGAATTAATTACAAAGATCGATGCTGTATTATTGACACATTTACATAATGATCACTGGGATCCGGTGGCGCGAGAATTACTCCCAAAAGATATTCCGCTCTTTTGCCAGGCAGGGGATGAGGACAAGATCCGCGAAGCAGGGTTCACACATGTAACACCCATAGCCACAGCAATCACCTGGCAAAACATCACGATCAGCAGAACCAACGGCCAGCATGGTACCGATGAAATAGGTACCCTGATGGGCAAGGTATCCGGCTATGTGATCAATGATCTTTATATAGCTGGTGATACAATCTGGTGCGAAGACGTAAAAACTGCCATCGATCAATACCAGCCAAAACATATCGTACTCAATGGCGGTGCTGCGCAATTTGTAAAAGGTGATCCCATCGTCATGAGCATTGAGGATATCAGGAAAGTTCGTGCTTATGCACCAGGCGCCCAACTGATCATCGTACATCTCGAAGCTGTCAATCATTCCAAACAAAACCGGGCACAAATAAAAGCTGCATTTCCGGATCAACATGTACGGGTGCCGGATGACGGGGAATTTTTTTATATTTAAATATGAAAACATCCACCTCTTATGAACGTGCCGCCATGCCCCAGGGCACAGC
>Ga0209436_100627_pt1 | contig 15103 bp, 9 predicted proteins | sample AraplaF_Cvi_mTSA_FD_184263 | JGI IMG/M metagenome (GOLD analysis project Ga0209436, IMG submission 184263) | Arabidopsis root microbial communities from the University of North Carolina, USA - plate scrape MF_Cvi_mTSA (SPAdes) (version 2) | ecosystem: Host-associated > Plants > Roots > Endosphere ...
GATAATATGAATCCTTCACAGCTGAAGGAGTTCGCATCATATTGTAAGATGAAAGGATTTAAACCGGGCATCTATTGGGCCCCCTTTGTAGATTGGGGTAAGTATGACCGGCCGGTAGAAGGAGGTGATTACAGGTACAAAGATACCTGGACAACACAGGACGGTCAGCCTGTAGATCTGGATGGAGGCCGTGCTATGGATCCTACACATCCTGCTACACGGCAAAGGATCATCCATTTTATGCGCTTGTTCAAAGAATGGGGATATGAGATGGTGAAAATAGATTTCTTGTCGCATGGAGCATTAGAGGGAGATCATTTTTACGATCCTGCGGTGACTACGGGAATGCAGGCTTTTAGAAAAGGGATGGAGTGGGTAGATAGTGTGGCGGGTGATAAGATGCTCTTATATGCGGCTATTTCACCTAATCTGGCCACATCCCGTTATGTGCATATGAGGCGTATTGCCTGTGATGCATTTAATTCAATTGAGAATACGGAGTATACTTTGAATAGTACGGCTTATGGCTGGTGGCAGTCATACATCTATCCTTATATGGATGCGGATCATATTGTGTTTAAGGATGCGTCTTTCAATGCAAATAAGGCCAGGCTGGCATCTGCCCTGGTAACAGGTAGTGTCGTAACAGGAGATGATTATTCAGCAGATGGACCCTGGAAAGCAGTAGCGATGCAATTATTGCAGGACAAGGACCTGCTGGCCATCACAAAGACTGGAAAGAGTTTCAGACCGGTAGAGGGGAACAGGGTCTTTATGAAAGATGGGTATGTAGCCATCTTCAATTATGATAAAGAAGCGCGTGAATACAGGGTGCCTTTATTAAAAGGGGGCAAAGCTATAGAGTTGTTCAGTAAAAAGACAATACCTGTTGGTGATACGCTTACAGTAAAAGTTGAAGGGGAAACTGCAGCTATATATAAGGTAAATTGACTTTAAACAATCATGTAGGTTTGGTGTTATAGTCCATGTGCTTTTTGCTCCGAAATAACCAAAACAACCAAATCACAATGGAACACCACCACCATTCCTGCACGCATTGCGGGTGCGACAATCCTATTCTTAAGATGCTAAAAGATGAGCTCTTTACACCAGAAAATTTCGCGCAGCTCCCAAAAGAAACACTGGTTGCCAGATCAGAACAAATAACACCCTTCATGGTTTCCGGCGGTACCATACGCCCTATGATCAATGGTTCTGTAGAAACTGTACCCGCTATTGGTTTTGCAAAAGGGAAAGTAGTTATTACAGGTACCGAAGAGGAAGTCTCCGCATTTATGCAACAAAATCATCCCGGGTATTATTCCAGGGTATTGCCTGAAGGCAACACTTTATTACCAGGACTGATCGAACCACATGTTCACCTTGTACCCACTGCCATGTTAATGGGTTGGACAGATTTGGGTGGATTTGATGAACAGATCCTGCGTCAGAACTATAATATTATTAACGTGGGTGGAATAATCAGGAAGAAAATTGCTAAGCAGCAGCCGAACCAGTGGTTCCTGGGTGCGGGGCTTGATCCTGCATTAATGCCTATGTTTGAGGAGAATGGTCAAAAAGAACTCCTCACTATAAACATCGATGTATTAGACGAAATTTCCAATCAGCAGCCCGTGTTGATCCTCAGCGCTTCTATGCACACAATTTATGTGAATTCTGCAGCCCTGTTGCTGATCTGGGAAAATGAAGCAAACAGAAAGGCATTATCTATTTATGATTCATTCGAGGATTATAAATCTAAAACAAAGGGGCAGCTGCAGGAAGAGAAGATGATGCAACCTGCGCTGAATACCATTCCTAAGGCGCAGAAAGTGGCTATGTTCATCGGCGCATTCCTGAACCTGAAAGACATCTTTGAAACTGCGAATGCAAGAGGTATCACCTTTATGCATGATGCAGGGATGAATGATGGACAGAAAGAGATCCTGCGGGCTTATTTGGCGATCAATGCGGCCACCGTGCGTATAGGCGCAGCACAGGTATGTAATAAGCTGGAAGATATAGAGAAATTAGGTACTTTTTCAATAAAGGAAAATTACGAAGATATTTATCTGAGCCATGTGAAAGTAATTTCTGATGGCTCCAACCAGGGTTTGACGGGTTATCAGTCTGAGCCGTATTTATGTCATGCATTGAATCCTTATGGTGTATACAACTATGGCGGAGAGTTTGATAAGAAGCCGCAAAAGCCACCAGTTGATTTCAGAGCCTTGATGGGCATGATCATCAGTGAGAAAAAATGGCCTGTTATGATCCATGCAAATGGTGACATGGCTGTTCAATTTGCGATTGATGCATTTAAGGAGTTTGTGAAAGATCCTTTCGCAGGCGTACGTCATAGAATAGAACATTGCTCTTTAACAACGCCGGAAAATCTGGATGATATGGCATCGCTGCATATCTCTCCAAGTTTCCTGATCGGTCACGTTGGATATTGGGGGTATGCATTTAAAGAGGCGATCTTCGGCAAGAAGTCCAGTATGCTGGATCAGTGTCAGAGTGCTTTACAGAGAGATATGAGGATCACCCTGCATAGTGATAACCAGGTGAGTCCGCTGGGGCCGTTGAGAATGATGGAGCAATCTATCACACGCAGAATGGAGGCGGATCCTGAATGGAATGTGCTGAATCCTGCAGAATGTATCACGCATGAGCAGGCATTGACGGCAGTGACCTATGATGCTGCATGGCAGTGTTATGCAGAGCAGTGGACAGGTTCGCTGAAGGCAGGTAATCTGGCAGATTTTGTGGTGTTACAGCAAGACCCGCTGAAGATGAAAAATCCGTACATGCATATGCGTAATATTGGCGTACTGGAAACCTGGGTAGGTGGTACGCTGGTGTATGGCAGTACGGTAAGTGAGAAAGTCAGTATGGCATAATATAAAAAGCCCGTGCTACTGTGGCACGGGCTTTTTTATTAGATATAACTTAACCATTTTCGCGTTTGCTGGTGTGCTTGTTTGTATTGGCCAAACCAATTACACAGCGGGTATAATACCAATATCACCAGGATCCATATTACATATACCACGGGTAAGGAAAATCCATATCCCTGCAGTTGTGGATTGGCGGTTACCCACACCGTAAGATTGACCATCACCGATGCCTTAAATCCGGAAAACATTGCTGCCAGTATACCCAGACCATGAATAAAAGGAATATGTACCAGGTAAAAGAACATGGGTACACGCCCGAATACAATGATCTTTGATGTGATACTATTCAGCGGGCGCTCCAGGTATGCAAGTAAGAGTAAGACCGGGCCCAGCGTCATCAGGGTGTATAATAATGAGGGTGGGTACTTGGTGGTATTGAGGAAAGAAAGTATGGAGAACAGAAGATCTTTTTGTTTTGACCAGGGAGAAGGATCTCCATAAATATTGATCGACCGGAGAAGGATGAACAGTGCAATGGCACCTAAGCCATAATTGCGCAGCCACTTCTTCCGTGTTGCAGGATCCACCTGTGCCGAATAAATATGCCCTATGGAATATCCCAGTACGATGATGCCAATGTAAGGCAATGCGGGATAAGCCACCATCAGCTGCGTGTGACCAAATTGAAAGTCAGTAAAATTTGGTTGGTGAAGCAAGGCCCATATAAGGGAGGAGTTGTGGATAGGATCCAGCAAATTATGCCCGAATACGAGGAGCAAGCCGATGCTAACTAAAACCGGTTTGGGCAGGTGAATGAGCACAGCGAGTGTGATCATGCTTGCCCCGAAGCCCCAGATGGCCTGCAGGAAAAATGAAGGATAGGTTGGGTTGAAGGTCCACATCAGGCTCACATAAAATAATTCTAAAAAAAGCAACCAGAGACCACGGGTAAATAGAAAGTAAGAAAGTGCTTTCTTTCCTTTTTTTGTTTGGTATAAATATGCGGATACACCGGAAAGGAGCATAAATGAAGGTGCACAGAAATGTGTGATCCATCTTGTGAAGAAAATGGAAACGGATGTGTGTTGAAGATCTGTAGGTTCATGCAGATAGGAGTACTGGTGAAAGTAATCTCTGGTATGATCCAGGGCCATCAGTATAATAATAATACCACGTACGAGGTCTATGGATTCAATTCGGCGCGATTTGTTTGTGATTTCCATCGTTTAAATGATTGGTTGAATTTTGTCGGCTTTGGTGGTAAGAAGCCGCTTGTAGTAAAGCCGTAGGACCCTTTTGAGAAAGGGCCAAAGATCAATAAAGGTACAAAAACTAACTATAATGGTTAAATTTGCACCCATATTGCAAGCATCAATACGGCGCAGGAAAACCCTGATCCTTTTGCATGGATTCGGTGGTTGTACACAAAACAGGCATGACCCAGCTGTGCCATTTACTGCTACAGCCCTGCAATTTCCCGATTAAGATGGCAGGACGACATAAAGACCGGTCTTAACCCGTAACTGGGTGATAAATTTATGCAAGCCGGTGAGATGTTGATTTACCCGCAGCTTTTGTCCGTCTTCATCAATCAGCGTTAAAAACCCGGTAGTAGCATTAAATGTAGTTTTAACAATCTTTTTAAAGGTGGTAGTTTTTTCCTTACCCAGTGGGCTCCAGACTACAATATAGGTATCGTTAAAAACTACCCTGTGATGACGATAGCAAAGGATAAACAGCGCCCCAAAAAAGCCAAAGAACAGCAATATAAAGGGAACTACTATAAAATAATATAAGGCATCCGGTTTTTCAAATATGGGTGGAACAAGACTTAAGCTGGCAATCCCTAAGCAAACATAGCCTGCAATGTTATAGGCTTTTTGCATGCGAAGGGTAAATTCCTGCTGTAAGTCGGCGGCTATATTGTTTTTGGTAGCTTTTTTAAGATAGCCCTCAACCAGCTGAGTGACTACATGGGAAATCATACTCATAGAAGGCAAGTTACAAATAACCCTGACATGGCGAACGATTTTATTCCGCCGCAGCCCCAGGTCAGTCCGTCAAGGGTATTTTAGCCCTGCTCCTTAATATTACCACTATGAACCCTGGCTCCTTTGCCAACTTTATCCTTCGGGATAAATGTAACAGGCGATATCTGTTGGCTTTTCCGCTGGCCATTGTTGAAATTATCATTTTCAAGCAACTTTATCCATTCCCCGATTTCATCTCCGATTCTTATAGCTATATCGCGACTAATTTATATCACATGAAGGTGAACCTATGGCCTATAGGCTATTCAATATTCATCAATATTGTACATGCCATTTCACCTTCTCAATACTTATTGGTCACATGCCAGTATCTCATCCTGGTCCTCGCATTTCTTTATTTTTTCTACACCACTCTCTATTTATATAAGCCAGGAAAGAACAGCACCCGCATTATCTTCGCCTTTCTCTTTTTAAACCCGTTATTCATCTATTTATCGAACTGTGTGCTCAGCGATACGCTTTTTTGTGCCATCAGCATGGTCATCTTTACCCAATTTTTATGGATGGCGTATAAAACAAGCTACCCCAACCTGCTAATAAGTGGATTGCTGATTGTGCTGGCCTTTACCATCAGATACACTGCCATTTACTACCCCATTTTTGCAATCGTAGGCTTTGGGATCACGAAATTTAAATGGTATGAGAAAGTATTGGGCATGATATTCCCCTGGCTGCTGATCATTCCATTTATATGCTACACACAACAAAAAACCAAAGAGATCACCGGTACGGCAGAATTCTCCGTATTTGGTGGCTGGCAGATCGCGAACAATGCACTCTACATGTATGGGCATATACAGGTAGACAATGCGCAAGTGCCCCCGAGTGCAAAAGAATTAGACCTGTTATCAAAAACATACTTTGCTGAAAATACGCCCTCCGGTGAGGAGCTGGCAGCTATTCCGGGTACCTACTTTATTAAAGTACCAGAGGCGATCCTAAAACCCTACCTGGTTTCCCATACGAAATTCTCTGATGATACAAGCCAATTCAGGGCCTGGGGGCAGGTATCGCCCATTTACAATGAATACGGCAAGTACTTAATTAAACAGTACCCACTTGCCTTTATTCGCTATTTCATCTGCCTGAATATAAAGAACTACTTTTTACCTTACCTGGAGAAATTCAGTAATTACAACCTGGAGCAGGAGGAAGTAGGAGAACTGGCCGCTAAATGGTTTCAATGGAAGGATCACCGTGTATTTAAACTTCCCTCATCTAATTTACAGCAGTTGTTTTATGGGATCTATCCTATGCTGTTCCTAATCCTCAATATCTATTTTGCCGTACGCTTTCCCCCATTTTTTATCGCTAATAAAAGCAGACCTGAAAACAAAATGGTGATCCATTTATTTATCCTCGCACTTACTTTTTTAATCATCAACTTTGGCTTCAGTGTGTTTGCATCGCCAATAGTATTACGTTATCAAATTGTGCCGATGATCATCCTGTTCTTTTTATGTGTCTATATTAAAGATCTTGCTTAGCAAGCACTAAGACTTCAACAGGCAGGTCATTCCGCTCAATAATATCGAACCCGTATTTTTGCAGCGCTTTTCTGACCGCAGGTAAATTCATAGGATGATTCCAGGCATCATTCCGGGAGTAATCTATATCCAGCTCCATCGTTATCTTTTCCAAATGATAGCCGCTTTGATTAATAATAGGTGGTGTATCCGGGAACACCCGCAACAGGTTCACCATATCATCAAATGACTTATTCTGCACCTTTGCCAGTTTACCTTCCTGCCATATAATGCTGCCTGCAGCATCCTTATTGGCTTTTATCGTATTTGCATCATGCGTGTCCTTTCTGATAATAACAAGAGAAGGCAATACTCTTTTTTCAATACGACCCTGATAACCAAAGCACCTGTTCAGATCATCCAGCATATACTTTCTGAAAAATAAACTATCAGGTACCCGCTTTGGTAAGATCAAATTGTAACAGTATTTCTCCACCCTGTTCCAGGCCCATTTCCCTTCCTTTGAATAATTTGCAGGCAACTGGGTACTGGTAGCCCCGGCATCCAATACCACGCATCTTACATTGAAATTTGGTATATAACTATGCATGGCATAGGCAGCATAATAAAGCATGAGCATGGTGTAATTGGTCATGATACAGGATGCTGTGGGTGTCCTGGTAAACGATTCGCTGGTTGGCAAACCTTCTAACATAGGTGTGAGCAGACTTCTGTAAAGGAAATTGCTATCGTTCCCCCCATTGCCATTCACTAATAAGGGCTTGCGGTCATCAAAATCAAGGACGTCATTTTTTTGATTAAATGCAACCGGTTCTCCCTTTATAAAACGCCTGATATTGCTTTCATTGATATCTTCGTTTTTAGTAATAGCCCTCACTACACCTGTAGCATCGATCCAGATTTCGTGTGGAATAATGGTGTGTGGAAAAAGTTTGCCCAGGGTTTCATCTTCTACAATAGAAGGCAGGTTGATATCTTTCCTTGTAGCAAAAAATTTCAGCACCGCGTTCTCCTGCTCACCGCCTGACAATTCATTGACCGGCAGGATGAGCATACTGTCTTTAAATTGCTGCTGTAGTGCTGTATACCTAGGCAATTCAGCTGTACAAGGGCTACAAAATATAGCCCAGAAGTCCAGGATAAGGGGTTTGCCACGCAGATCTTTAAAGGTCTTTCCTATTCCCCTGTTATTTACAATTTTACCTAATAAAATGTCCGGGATCGTATCCCCGATATGCAGCTGACTATTCTGCGCAATAGTTACTATCCCCGATCCACAACAGATCAGGAGAATGAATAATATCCTCATTACATTAACTCCTTCATTATTTATACTGAGTGATCGTTAGGATACTATCTTTATCAAAACTGTAATCCATGTATTTCGCGAACCTCAAACCCGCTAAGAAATTCTCAACAGGTTTACTGCGATCCATTGAGCCTGTAAACACTTTAGGGGGCTGCGTACCGTATTCAACTTTGACAGTAATGCCATACACCCGGTGAATGAGTGTAGCTATTTCCTGTAAGGTGGCAGCGTTGAATAGATAGGTTCCCTGTCTCCATGACAGTACATCGTCTCCAACAAACGGCGCCGTAGCAATGATCTTAGCATGATTGAAGCGGGTTTGAAATCCTGGTTGCAGCACTGTTGACTGCTCATCTACGGTTACCTTCACAGCACCTGCTACCAGGGATACGCTGGAATTTTCTTCTTCATAGGTATTCACATTGAATTCAGTACCCAGTACCTGTATGGTAGACGTGGGCAGGTGAACCAGAAAGGGGTGCTGTTCATTCTTTGCGACCTTGAAATACGCTTCTCCCTGGATAAATACTTCTCTGCCAGCACCTGTAAAACTTGATGGAAACTGAATAGTAGTTAATGAATTGAGTTGAATGCTGGTACCGTCCTGTAATAACAGGGAAAAGTTTTGGCCGGCTGGTGTTGATATAGAGATAAATTGGACCTTAGTATTATTACTGGAGTAGCTGAATGTGTTGTTAATATTTTTGAAAACGAAATTATCAATCTTGAGTTGTCCTTGTGAGGTATTTAAGTTCACGACCTTCCCGGAGGCGGTTTTGAGCTGTACATAATTTTCTCCATGTGGGTCGCCTATCAGTACAGCTTTATGATGAGATGTAGAAACCGGGAAAATAAGCGCAATGATTGAACAAATAAATGTTCCTGCAAGCATACGTTTTAGCTGTCGCTTAGTCCTCCTGTCATGAATCGTCTTCCATAATTCAGCGGCTGGAAGCTTTTCATTGATCTTCTCCTGTACATCAGCAGCGTATTGTAAGTACAACTCTCGATAGAGGTCATACGCTTCCTGATCTTCAGCTATGATCTGGTGCAGTTCGGCCTTTTCGCTTTCCCTGATTCTCCCGGAAATTTCAAAAAGTACAAGCTCAGTAAAAATGTCTTTATCTATTATCATCTAATGATAAGGAACGAACAATGAGCGGAGGTACTATTATGATTACGAAATTATCATCGTTTTATTCTGAGAGGCTTACCCGTAGCTGTTTCAATGCAGAAAATACCTGGTTTTTTACGGTCTGTAAACTGATACCCCTTTTTTGGGCAATCTCCTTTTGAGAGTATCCTTCAATGTAGTGCATTTCAAAACTGGCTCTGGTAGAAGGGGTGATGGTATTGATGGCATTTTGCAACTTGATGCCCAGTTCCTTGTGTTCTATTTCGTTCGAGACTACGAAGAGGTCCTTTCTATAAGCATATTGCGCATCTCTTCTTTGTGTGGCATTTCTTTTTCGGATACAATTGAAACAATAATTCCTGACGGCCCCCATCAGGTAATTTCTGGGGCAGGATTGGATCTCTATTGTTTTTCTTTTTTCCCATACATACGTGAAAGTTTCCTGCACAGCTTCATGTGCTTCAAAATCGTTGTCGAGGTACCTGCGCGCGGTCATGAAAAGGAGCCCTTTGTATCTGTCAAAGAAAGTAGTAAAGGCCGCCTCATCACCCGATTTAATGAGATCGAATAAGGATTTGTCTTCTGAAAGTTCCATTTCATCAAATATTAAAAAACACGACAATCTTCGTTTGTCAAAAAAATTGATATTAATGAGGTATTTAAATACAAACTCAATTGAAAGGGGGAATTATATTGAGTGCTGCGTTCTTGCCTGAATTCACATGTTATTATTCAAATAAATGATATTATAAATAATCATCGAACTAAGTAAAATATTTTTTCCGATAGTTATGTGAACGCCATGTTAATAAATGTTTTATTTTTTGGTTAAAACATCCTCATCAGTTAATTGTCGCACCTTTTTATGCATCCTACAGCGCCATTCTGAGAATTATTTGGAATTTTTTAACAACTTGATAGTACTTAATGCTCACTTTGGTAACTATATATAGTAAAGCGTAAAGAAAATTGACCAAAAGCTTATATGCCTGTTAACGTATTGAATATGCCTTGGCAAAGGTGCTAATCGCTTGCCTTGAAACCTTCTGTTATCACCTTGAAACTGTATAAATACCAAATCAAAATTAATTGCAAACATCATGGGGAAACAATTACGGACTGACCATCCCTGGCTTCGAAAGATCGCAGTCCTTATTCTGATGCACTTATCGTTAATAACCATTGCTCAAAATCTACCTGACGTAAAAGTGACCTTTTATGGAAGCAAAGTACCATTAAAGACAGTATTAGCTAATATTGAAAAGCAAACGAGGTATCACTTCAATTTTAGTAATGATGATTTAAATACGAATACCATTGTTTCTGTTAAATATGATAATACGCCGCTCAATATTGCCCTGAATGAATTGTTGGTTCCTTTGGGTTTTGAATGGAAGGCGATTGATAGGAATATCTATTTAAGCCATAGTACGAAAGTGGATAATCAGCCAAAGCCAGCTACCGATAAATTAATAGATATTATAGGAAGAGTTACCGATAATGAAGGGCTACCATTACCGGGAGCAGTTGTGCAATTAGCCGGATCAAAGCAGGGTGGAAACACTGATAATAACGGATATTTTCGGTTTAATAATATAAAGGATAATGCGGTACTATTAGTCAGCCTGATAGGGTATAATAAGGAAGAAGTACGGGTGAATGGGAAACAAAATATTGCAGTATCACTCAACAGGGCAGTAGAGAATTTAAATGAAAAAGTGATCATCGGATATGGTACGGTGTCTAAACGTTTGAATACGGGTAATACCAGTAGCATAAAAGGTGTTGAAATCTCACAACAACCAGTTCCCAATCCATTGTCAACCTTGCAGGGGAGAATGCCTGGTGTTTTTGTAACCAGTGGCCAGGGGCTACCAGGTACTAATATTAATATACAGATCAGGGGTGTCAATTCTATTGCAGCAGGTAAAAGCCCGCTCTATATCATAGATGGCGTTCCATTTAATGCTACACCATTAAATCAGTGGAACGGCGGATTGTTAACTTCCAGTGGCAATTTGAGCCCATTTAATAGCATCAACCCGGAGGATCTTGAAAGAATAGATGTGCTGAAAGATGCAGATGCCACGGCGATCTATGGTTCCAGAGCTGCAAATGGGGTGGTGTTGATCACAACAAAAAAGGGGCGTACAGGGAAAACTAAATTCGATGTGAATATTTATACGGGTTATGAGAAAGCGACCAATGTAGTAAAGACATTGAATACGCGTGAATACATCCAGGTAAAAAGCGAAGCATTTAAAAATGATGGTGTAATTCCCGATCAGGACAATGCACCTGGCTTGACTTTGTTTTCGCCAACTGCGTATACTAATTTCCCAAAGTTAATTGTGGGGAATACGGCAAGGGTCACAAACGTACAGGGTGATCTTTCGGGAGGAGATAATAATTTCAGGTTTTTATTGGGTGGAAATTTTAGGAAAGAGGGTACTGTATTTTTGGGTGATCTGAGCTACCAACGTGCGGGTGGCCATTTAAGTTTACAGCATAACTCAATTAATAATAAGTTTTCCCTCAATTTCAATACCAGCTATACATTTGATCGGAATAACGCAATTACAAATGCCAGTAATACAAACCTGGTGGGCATTCCTCCCAATTATCCATTATACGATTCATTGGGTAATCTGAACTGGGTGGGCGGTTCTAATCCGGTTGCATCCACCAGGCAGTTCGCCAGAAACCAGACAAATATGTTGATCACAAGTACGCAACTCCAATACACAGTTGCTGATGGTCTTCATCTGAAAGCCAGCTTTGGATATACTAATACCACTTTAAACACCCTTTCCACTATTCCTAAGTCCTCGTTAAACCCAGCGTCATTCTTTTACATGAATAGCGCTAAATTTGGCAATAGCAACATCAGTACATACATCGTAGAACCACAAATTACCTATTCTAAAAAAGTACAATTGGGTACTATCGATGTGGTGCTTGGTGGCACATTTCAGTCCACAAAAGCGGGTGGTTCCTTCATCCAGGGGCAGAATTATAGCAATGATGGGTTACTGCAAAGCCTGAGTGCAGCCGGTAGTATCAGTACTTCTCCCATGCCAGCCTCTTACAATACTGATTATAAATATGTATCAGGATTTGGTCGTGTGAACTATAATTACCAACAGAAATACCTGCTTAATTTAAGCTTTAGACGGGATGGCTCATCGAGATTCGGTCCTGGTAAGGAGTTTGGCAACTTTGGTGCCATTGGTGCAGCCTGGTTGTTCACAGGAGAAGACTTTATGCAGGATGCGTTTCCACAGCTGAGTTTTGGTAAGATCAGGGCCAGCTACGGTATTGTTGGCAATGACCAGATTTCCGATTATCAATACTTATCAACTTATAGAGCACAGGGAACCTATCAGGGAACTTCTACAGTAGCACCGAGCCGGATAGCTAATCCTGATTATAGCTGGGAAAAAAGTAAAAAGATGGAGGCCGGCCTGGAGCTGGGATTTTTTAAAGACAGATTATTTTTATCCGGTTCCTGGTATCGCAATAAAAGTAACAACCAGTTAGTAAGTTATCCGCTTGCTACACAGACCGGTTTTCCGGGATATCAGGCAAACTTACCAGCTAGTATCGAAAACACGGGTGTTGAATTGTTGTTAAATGCAGTGATCGTAAAGCAGCGTAATTTTGGCTGGAATGCTTCCGTTAATTTTTCTACAGTTCGTAATAAACTCATCTCATTCCCTGGTTTAGCCGGTTCATCTTATAGTAATCAGTATGAGGTAGGCAAACCAATCACTATCGTCAAAGGATTTGATTACAAATATATCGACCCGGCAACTGGTATCCCCCGTTTTGCTACGAGATCCGGTAAGGATACTTTGTCACCCTCAGATCCTGAGGATAGGGTGATCATTGGCAACACCTTACCTGATTTCTATGGCGGTGTAAGCAATAGTTTTACGTTTAAAGGCATCTCCCTGGATTTTTTATTCCAGTTTGTGAAACAAAAAGGGTACCTGCCATCTTACTGGCCGGGGGTACAAAACATAATGCCGGTAGAGGCGATCAATAGATGGCAGAAACCGGGTGATGTAACAAACGTACCTGTTGCTGCGGCATTCCAGGCTAACAATGACGCAGTGGTGGCATATAATCCCTGGACAAATTCCAACAGGTTTTGGACCGATGCTTCTTACATTAGACTGAAGAATTTGTCTGTCTCCTACAATTTCTCAAACACTGTCTTACAAAAATATAAAGTTCAGCATTTAAGAGTTTATCTGCAAGGGCAAAACCTGCTGACCTTTACTAAGTATAAGGGATCTGACCCGGAGCTTGCCTCACAACTGTATGTAGTGCCAACACTTAAGATCTTTACCGGTGGCATCCAAATCACCTTTTAACTTTTCAATAATGACATCGTTTAAATACCATAAGATATATATTAGCTCCTTGGTTGTGCTGTTGCTGGCTGGTTTGTATTCCTGTAAAAAGATGATTGACATCAACAGCCCGGTAGGCGAACTGACCAATGACAAAGTCTATTCAGACAATAGTAGTGCAACATCGGCAGCACTTTCCATGTATTATCGCTTTGCAGTTATTACTTCTCTTAATAGTGATATTGCGCTTACATCCGGGCTCTGTGCTGACGAGTTAACAGACTTCAATAACTACTATCTTGCATTTCAGGTAAATAGCATCCAGGTCAATAATAACATAAATGCCAGCTTATGGACAGAGTTATATAATGTTATATACCATTCAAATGCCTTAATGGAAGGCCTGGCAAACAGTAGCAACGTCACCGGCGAGGTAGTTAATACATTAACTGCAGAAGGTAAGTTTATGCGGGCACTTTGTTATTTTGAATTGGTGAACATCTATGGAGATGTTCCGCTTGTTATAAGCACAGATGTAAGCATTAACAGAAACCTTGGCAGGACACCGACTGCAGATGTCTATGCGCAGATTATAAAAGACTTGCAGGAAGCACAGGCAGCACTCCCCGAGTCTTACATTACCACAGAAAGAGTGCGTGCAAATAAGTATGCGGCCACTGCCTTACTGGCCAGGGTGTATTTATATCAGGGAAAATGGAGTGATGCAGAGACGCAGGCAAGCCTGGTCATTCAGAATGCGCAGTATGCATTGAATAATGATCTGAACGCAGTCTTTACTAAAAATAATAATGAAGCGATCCTGCAATTCTGGAATCAATCAGGCTATACTGACCTGGCTGGCTTATTTATTCCAGGTGGCAGTGGCCCCAATATCTATCTCAATGCCAGTTTAATGGCCGCCATAGAAGACGGTGATCAAAGACGAGTGAAGTGGATAGATTCAATTGTATTTAATAATGTGAAGTATTACTACCCGGTAAAGTATAAAAACGCTGTTTCAAATAATATCACGCAGAATGAATATCTAATGCTCCTGAGACTGGGTGAACAATATCTGATCAGAGCAGAAGCCCGCGCGGAGCAGAATAACATTTCAGGCTCCCAGGCGGATCTCAATAAAATAAGAGTAAGAGCTTCGCTGGATAGTGTAGTACTTACAAATCAATCAGACCTCTTGTCCGCTATTGAGAAAGAAAGAAGAATAGAGCTTTTTACAGAATGGGAGCATAGATGGTTTGACCTGAAACGTACAGGCAGGGTCAATACCGTGTTAGCATTAGAAAAACCACAAAACTGGAAACCAACTGCTGCATTATTCCCTATACCTATTCTTGAACTCAACGCAAATCCTAATTTGAAGCAGAATCCAGGATACAATTAACCATCAGGGCGGCTTGTAATAATTCAGGCCGCCTTTTTTAAGACCTTAATACTGGCTGTAATAATAGTGTTTGAATAAGCTGCAATCAGTTTATCCCCGACTACCTGCAAATCAGACATCCTTTCATTGTTGATCCTTGGGAGATAAAAACTACTGAGGTATTGCCCGTTTTTTATATTGTAAACATCTATTACTGTACTATCCCTCAAGGTTGACTGATTTTCATTCTTTGCCCTTGCTTCGGAATTAATATAGACCAGTTCATTCCCAATAGCAATACAACTATTAACAAAAACTGCCGGACCTATATTTGTATAGGAGTTATTATCTACATCGCCTGTTTTTACCTGGAATTTGTCATAACTATCAATCGTTTTAAATTGCTTCACATTCGAAAGAGCACTATCAAAAATGAAGAAGCGGTTACTATAATAGTAGCAGTATGCAAAGATATTGTTCTG
>Ga0209436_100635_pt1 | contig 14956 bp, 12 predicted proteins | sample AraplaF_Cvi_mTSA_FD_184263 | JGI IMG/M metagenome (GOLD analysis project Ga0209436, IMG submission 184263) | Arabidopsis root microbial communities from the University of North Carolina, USA - plate scrape MF_Cvi_mTSA (SPAdes) (version 2) | ecosystem: Host-associated > Plants > Roots > Endosphere...
GAGACCTATGGAGAGGATCCCTACCTGACCGCTAAACTGGGGGCTGCCTTTGTACGCGGATTGCAGGGCGATGATCCTGTATACCTGAAGGCGGCTGCCTGCGCCAAACATTTTGCTGTACACAGCGGTCCGGAACCCAGCAGGCATTCCGATGATATTCATCCTTCGCTGCATGATCTCTGGGATACTTACCTGCCTGCTTTTCATGAACTGGTTGTCAATGCGGGTGTTGCCGGTGTGATGTGCGCATACAATGCCGTAGATGGTCAGCCTTGCTGTGGAAATGATCTGCTGATGACCAGCATTCTGAGAAGGCAATGGAAGTTCACCGGTTATGTAACCAGCGATTGCTGGGCCCTGGATGATTTTTTCAAATACCATAAGACCCATAAGGATGCTACCGCAGCAGCAGCAGATGCCCTCATTCATTCAACCGATATTGAGTGCGGCACCTCGGTCTACTATTCGCTGATCAATGCAGTAAAAACCGGGTTGATCAGCGAAGCGCAGCTGGATACTTCTCTCAGTAGATTATTCATCATACGGTACCGGTTGGGTATGTTCGATCCGGTATCACAGGTTAGGTATGCCCAAACGCCTGCTTCAGTACTGGAAAGCCCGGAGCATGATGCCCATGCCCTGAAAATGGCCAGAGAATCCATTGTTTTACTGAAAAATTCGGAAGGCGTACTTCCTCTTAGTAAAAAGATAAAAAAGATAGCCGTGATAGGGCCTAATGCGGATAATAAAATAGCAGTTCTTGGCAACTATAACGGAACTCCTTCCCGGGTAGTGACCGTTGTGGAAGGCATCAGGGAAAAGCTGGGGCCGGATGTAAAACTTATCTACGAAAAGGCGATCAATCATACTAACGATACCCTGCTGAATTACCGGGATATTACCGCTATGCTATCCTTTAATGGAAGCCCGGGGGTACAGGCCGCGTATTTTGACAATGAGCAGCTGGAGGGTACGCCCGTGCAGACCCTCATCGATAAGGATATTGACCATTACTGGGCCGAAGGACAGACACCTGCACCTAACCTGAAGACCATTCATTATTCAGCCAGGTATACCACCTTCCTGAAAGCAGCAGCAACGGAGATAATGAATTTTGAGATAGATGGAGATGACGGCTATCGCCTGTTTATCAATGACTCTTTAATTGTTGATGCCTGGACAAAGAACCGCTGGGGTGCAAGACCCTTTATATTACCTGTCAGGAAAGATAGCAGCTACAAAATCGTGGTGGAATTTCATCAGAATGAGGGCAATGCCTTTATCCAGGTCAAAGCCGGCGACAGGATAAAAACTGACTTTGCTGCTTTGGCTGGAAGGCTGAAGGACGTAGATGCCATCATTTTTGCCGGCGGTATCTCACCGCAACTGGAAGGAGAAGAGATGCCTGTAAGTGTGCCGGGTTTTGACGGTGGTGACCGCACTACCATTAAGTTGCCCAAGGTACAGACAGCACTGTTGAAAGCCTTACAGCAAACGGGTAAACCGGTCGTTTTTGTGATGATGACCGGCAGCGCTATTGCCATTCCTGAAGAAGAGGCGAAGCTACCTGCCATTATTAATGCCTGGTATGGAGGGCAGCGGGCAGGTACTGCTATTGCGGATGTACTTTTTGGTGATTATAATCCTTCAGGACGCCTGCCTGTGACGTTCTATGCATCAGATAAAGATCTGCGTTCTTTCACAGACTATTCAATGCAAAACAGGACTTATCGCTATTTCAGGGGCAAGCCTTTATACCCATTTGGATATGGATTAAGCTACACTCATTTCTCTTATAATGAGCTAAAGGTAGCAGAAAGTGTCCGCAAAGGAACGCCACTTAGTATCAGTGTATTGTTGACTAATACAGGGCAATTTGATGGGGATGAGGTGGTACAGCTCTATGTAAGTCACCCGGGGGAGGCAAATGCACCTGTAAGGGCATTAAAAGGTTTTCAGCGCATATCGTTGAAACATGGTGAAAGTAAAAAAGTATCATTTACATTAACGACAGAAGATCTTTCTTTGATTGATGACAATGGAAAACAATACCAACCTGGAGGAAAAACAGTGATCAGTATAGGAGGAGGACAACCGGGGCAGATACATGGTGGTTTAAATAAGGTGTTATCGCATACGGTAATGGTCCGATAAATTTTAAGATGAAAAGGGTCGGAGATATCTCCGGCCCTTTCATCTTAAAATAGTTTGTGCTAGCGTAATGTTATAGTTCTTTTTCAAAACAAATGCTATTCTCTACGCCTATATACTGTCCATAATTTTCGATGATTTGATACCCGCATTTGATGTAAAGAGCAACCGCTTCGACCTGTCTTTTTCCGGTCTCCAATAATACTTTTTCATAACCTAATTCTTTAGACCAGGATTCTAATGCCTTCAACATTAGGGATGCCAAACCTTTCCTGCGTTTTTCGGGAAGCGTGAACATTCTTTTTATTTCCATCGTATTGGGGGCAATTTCTTTAATTGCACCACAGGCAACCGCTTCGATACCGTCATAAATCACTATGCAGTTTTTTAGCATGGCGATCTTGTTATATTGGTCATAAAACGCATGTTCTTTGCCATCCATCATAGCAAGGTAAGCATCCAGTTTTTCTACCAGCCTTTGAAAGTCTAAATTCTCAGAAGTGGTTCTGATTATATTCATTACAATAAAATTTAAAACTCGATTATTATATGATCATTAAAGTACAGGAAAAATAAGGTTTATTGTGACAAGATATCCATTTTACTTTTCATGCCTAAACGAGAACAATGAAAATGCAGCTACTATTAAGGCAAACAATCCAAATATTTTGAGACTTTCATTGATACCCAAATTAATAATAAGGCTAAAAACCAAACTTCCCACTCCATACCCCATAAACATTACGAATGCAAAAAAACCAATAGCTACCCCTTTTTGCTTAGACAAGGTTGTTGAGATGGCTGCAAAAAGAGGATGAGTCATATCAAAAGCCAGAGATAAGGTGGCAATTATCAGGCAAGAAAACAATAACGAATAGTTCATTCCTAATAAAAATGCAGACAATGCGCCAATGAAAATACCGATGGGTATTATTCTATTTCGTCCATATTTATCAGCGAGTTTCCCCAAAAATGGACCTAATAACAAACCGGGTATTCCATATCCAAGTAAAGCATAGCCAATCTCTGTTTCATTCAAATGATAGTTTTTGTAAAAGAAATAGCCCAACCATGCAAACACACCACTATGGAACATCGCATTCAAAAATACATAAATATACGTACGTCTGGCTCTTGATAAATGGAGCAGATTTTTATAGGCAGCGAACATTTGCTGAGGACTAAGTGAAGTATTACTTTTTAGCTGAGTAAAGCTTCTTCGATTCAGGCGAATAATCACCAAAATAACAAAACCGATCATGCTGACGATCCAAAATAAAAAACGCCAACCAATAATACCAGTCAATAAAGCACCTGCACTAGAACCCAAAGCGGTTCCTCCTGCCATAAAGCCGAAAAATATACCCAAAGCATGTCCTCGTTTTTCGTAAGGAAATTGATCTCCAATCCAACTAATCGTTGTAGGCGCCACGCCGCCAGATATACATCCTGTTAACAACCGCAGCAAAATCATTTCATTCACGCTGGTTACAAAACCTGTACATGCGGTGAGCACTATAAAACCAGTAATAGAAAAAGTAATAACCGGTAATCGGCCATACTTATCCGACAAGGGTGTATATAACAGTGTTGATAGTCCATAACTCAACAAATAAGCAGGTTCTATAAAACTCACTTTCTGTATAGAGACATGAAAGAGAGATGCCAGTTGAGGCATGATGGGAGCAACCATAAACCCCTGAAAGAACACAATAAAAGTACCCAGTGATAAAATCACTACCATAGACATAGATGGGGCTGAATTTCTCACTGGAAAAGTAGCCTCTTGAATTGCTTTCATTTTACCCTATTATTTAGTACAACAAAGGAAGCAATAGCTATTTTAATTATACCAATACAGATGTCGAATGTTTAAATGATACAGTTATAAGCTGGAAACTGTTTAGCCCGAAAAACTTAGAGAAAAATCAGTTTTTCGTTACCAGGGCAATTGACCTTCGTGGCTTAAAAATTGACCTGTAGGTCCAGAATCGTCCAAAGTTGCGTACTTGAAAATTATGTCTGCTGCCGCTGTTACCTTACCTGTACCTTTAAAACCATTAAACGCTGTTGCTGTGTACCCCGGGTCGACAGCATTTACCTTGAATGAAGTATTTCTTAATTCGTATGCAAGCATTACAGTATAAGCATTCAATGCAGTTTTTGATGGACCATAACCTACATCTTTAAAACTATAAAATTTCCAATCTTCATTATCGTGCAGTGTTAAAGAGGCTAATTCACTTGAAACATTTACAATACGGGGCCAATTGGACTTTACTAACAAAGGCATCATTGCTTGTGTAAGATTTATCGCTCCAAATAAATTAGTTTCAAAAATGGATCTGATCCTCTCAACGCCAAACGAAGTTGGAGCTTGCGGTTGTACACCTCGAATGCCTGCATTATTAATGAGTACGTCTACACTTGAAGTCTCTTGCTGTATAAAATTGAAAGCCTCCTCAATGGATCCCTCATTTGTAATATCCAGCGAAAGGGGAATGATATTTTTATAGCCTGATTGCATGAGTTCATTACATACCCTTATTCCGCTTTCGTAGTTTCGACTTCCCATAAATACTGTATAGCCATTCTTTGAGAATTTCCTGGTTGTTTCCAGGCCAATGCCTCTGTTGCCGCCACTGATGATTACTGTTTTCATTATAAACTATTATTAAATAATATTTACTCTATTATTTAGTTATTGAAATATTGTCCTGTAACTCCCTAATCAAAGTAATGATCGATTTTTTATCATAGCCATACACTTCATGGATTTGATCCTGAGTGCCCTGTGCTGCAAATGTATCCGGCAATCCTAAACGTTTTAATGTAGAAGAATATCCGTGTTCTATCATAAACTCCATTACAGCACTGCCCACACCTCCTGAAATACATCCATCTTCTATAGTAATTACAACTGAGAAATTTTGAAATACCTCATGCAATAATTTTTCATCAAGTGGTTTGAAAAATCTCAAATCATAATGAGCTATCTCTATTTGCTCAGTAGCCAACTGTTCACATGCATTTTTAGCGTATTGCCCGACAGGGCCAAGTGAGAGAATAACGATATCCTTACCAGCTCTTATTTTTCTACCCTTACCAATTTCTAATTTGCGATATACGAAATTTTCGTCAACAGTTATGCCCACACCTTTAGGATAGCGGAGCGCAAAAGGACCATTTTCCCATTTGTCCTGTGCTGTAAAAAGAAGATTTTTGAAATCATCCAGGTCCATCGGAGAAGCACCTATGATGTTAGGTACACATCTCAGAAAAGCTATGTCAAAAACGCCATGGTGTGTTGGACCATCAGCGCCGACTACTCCGGCCCGGTCAATACAGAAAATAACATTTAATTTTTGCAGGGCAACGTCATGGATAATCTGATCATAGGCACGCTGTAAAAACGTGGAATATATAGTGCAAAAAGGTATTAACCCCTCCGTTGCAAGACCTGCTGCAAAAGTAACTGCATGTTGTTCTGCAATACCTACGTCAAAAACACGGTCAGGCATTTCTTTCTTCATTACCTTGAGTGCACTTCCTGATAGCATTGCAGGTGTTATGGAAACAATACGTTTGTTTTTACGGGCGAGTGTAATCAGGGTATTTCCGAATACTTCCTGGAAAGTTTCAATTTTATTATTGGGAGTGTCTATTGTTCTTTTACCTGTTTGTTTATCAAATTTTCCGGTTGCATGCCAGTTGGCTTTATCCTCCACAGCAGGAGGATATCCTTTTCCTTTGACAGTTACACAGTGTAACAATTTTGCGCCAGGTATCTGCTTTAACTTTTCTAATACACTTACCAGGTTTTCAATATCATGTCCGTTTACCGGACCGAAATACCGAATATTCAATGCTTCGAAAAAATTGCTATAATTTAACAGCCCAATTTTTATAATTTTCTCAAGTTGCCGAATTTTTGCCAAAGACCATTTATTGTATTGCCCCATAAGCGACAGTACTTTTTTAATCTGTGATTTCAACGCATTGTAGTGTTTACCTGCAGTAAGCTCAGTAAGATAATTTTGTAATGCCCCTGTATTAGCATCAATTGACATATTGTTGTCGTTTAAAATAATAAGGATATTAGGCTGTTCAAATCCTGCATTATTCAAACCTTCATACGCCAGCCCGGCAGTCATAGCACCATCTCCTATAACAGCTATGTGCTGACGATCATTATCCTTTTGGTATCGTGCAGCACAAGCCATTCCCAGAATTGCTGAAATTGAAGTAGACGAATGACCTGTTCCAAATGCATCAAACTCACTTTCATCCCTGCCTGGGAAACCGCTGATGCCACCTTGTTGTCTATTAGTATGAAAAAGGTGTTTTCTTCCGGTAATAATTTTATGTGGATACGCTTGATGCCCAACGTCCCAAACAACTTTATCAACCGGGGTATTAAATACGTAATGCAGTGCTACGGTAAGTTCAACAACACCAAGACTTGAACTAAAATGACCTCCGTTTATTGAAATATGATCGATTAAGAAAGCTCTCAACTCTTCACAAAAATCTTGTAGGGATGATAGGGGAAGGTTTCGTAATTCCTGAGGTGTATTGATATTGTAACTAAATCCCATTTTAGAAACTTTTTCTCCAAAATTATAAGTATTAAATTTGCAGTACAGATACAGAAATAGAAAAAATAAACGATACAGATGAAGGCGTATAAATTTGAGGTATTTACAGCAGTTATTGAAAAGAACATCCAGGAAGGAATTTTTAAGCCAGGGCACAAATTACCGTCAGTGAGGGAAATCAAGGAGCAATATCAAATCAGTATTAGTACCGTTCAAAACGGCTATGATCATCTTATGATAGCAGGATTAGTAGTGAGTGTTCCGAAATCTGGCTATTATGTAAGCAGTCAAATAAATACAGGAAAAAAACATAAGAAACCCAAACAAACCATTGTCGTTCGGGATGCTATTTTCAAAAATCATTTAGCATTGACTACTTCTCTACGTATGGGGCGGAAAATATCAGAATTTAACGTAGCCGCACCGGGAGATTTATTGATCCCGCAAAAATTAATATTACGGACCATGCAGCAAGTGATACGGCAACAAGGTGTTGGATTGTTAAGGTATTATCCGTCCGATGGATTCCCCGCACTAAAAGAAAATATCATCAAACGGGCTAGCTCCTACCAAACGATCATCTCTCCCGAAGAACTAATGATTACCGATGGTGCTTTGCAAGCTTTATACATTGCACTCTCTTCAGTTTGTGAAAAAGGAGATGTAATAGCTATTGAAAGCCCTTGTGTCTTTTCTGTATTGGAGGTAATACGCGTTCTTAGGCTAAAGGTAATTGAAATCCCCACCGATCCCATGAATGGATTTGATGTGGATCTATTTAAAGAAGCGTGTCAAAAAAATGCTGTTAAAGCAGTTATTGTAACACCAAACTTTCATAATCCGACAGGAATATTACTGACAGATGATCAAAAGTTAATGTTATTAGCAATTTCCTTGCAATATAACGTGGCAATTATTGAAAATGACATTTATGGAGATCTTAATTTTCAAGGGTATAGGCCAACTACTTTAAAGCGATTTGATGATAGCGGTCTGGTTCTTACGTATTCATCTTATGCAAAAACATTAGCACCAGGCATTCGATTAGGATGGTTGAGTGCTGGCAAGTTTATGGAACGTGCAGAGCAAGTTAAATTTGCACTTGGCAGTACGGTTTCACCAATATATCAGGAAACTATCAATCAATTATTAAAGGGTAGTACTTATGATCGTCATATCAGGAAATTCAGGATGCAATTAGCTAAAAACGCATATTTTGCAATTAATTTGATTAAAACCTATTTTCCTGAAAACACCGAGATCACCACGCCATCAGGGGGATACAACCTATGGGTAAAATTACCCAATGAGATAGATCTAAACTACTTTTATAGTCAATGTGAAAAAATTGGAGTAAGATTTACACCAGGCTATACATTTTCCTTTTCGAACTCTTTTGACAAATATTTCAGGATGGTCATTGCTGACACTTTTTCTCCAAAAAGAATTGAAGCCATAAAATTGGTAGGTCAACGGTTAAAACAAAATCTGTGATGATTCATATTGTACAATACAGCAAAAAGATCACTGTCTAATTTTACCGAAAATTTTATGAGTTCGGCCTTTTTAATGCTTGCGGGAATTTCTAGGTATTTCTATTTAGAAAAAATCACGAAGCCCTGATGGCGTTATGTTTTACTACTGGCCAGGAGGGTTTATTATATTAGTTTACTTCTCTTCAGCATATTGCTAGCAGGTGCCATAACCGTGCTAAGTTTATATTTAACCCAATGGAAATAACACCTCTCATCTGTACTGATTAATATTGCAAAATGTGTACACTGATTTTTTAATAATGGACTATAATTTTGTGTTTAAATAACGTTAGCAAAATGGAAATAATCACAAAATTTACAATAGCAACAAATGCAGGTACAGCCATGTTATTAGAATTAACAAGAGCCTTAGCAATTGAAAAATTTTCTTCATTACTTAATCCTAATATTTTAAACGAATACATTGACAGTAATTTTAATAGGAAAAAACTGATTGCAGAAATAAATGACTTTGGTAATCAATGGTTAACTGTTTATGTAGATGATAATCCTGCTGGATATGCTAAAATTACATACAAGGGGAAAAGGCCTCATTCTTTAGAAAATAAAACAGCTGCCAGGATTTCAGATTTTGGAATTCTCTCCAAATATTCAGAAAAAGCGATTATAAATTCGTTGCTCGATAAGTGTATTACTGTCAATAAAAACCGGGAAGGCATTTGGGTCAATGAATATTTAGAAAACCCTTTTATTCCTTTTTTTGAAGCCAGAGGATTCGAAAAGCAGCCTGAAACCAGCCACCACGAGGAATTGGCTTTGCCAGCTGTTTATTTGGTGTATATGAGTGATGCTTCAAAATAAACATCAAAACATTACCTCCGTGTTGTTTGGCCAGGTATATATTTTCCGCAAAATAGAAATCCAGGTTGTAGAAAAAAGAAGGGATAATGCGGTAATCGCAACACCCATCTTGAAGAAATTCTCTCCGACAATATGCATGCTGTATGCAAGCGAGCACGCGAGGATGCTGAACTCACCTGCCTGTGATAGTAACGCACCACCGTACAGGCTGTTTTTCCAGTTGTACTGCAGCAGGCGGAAAATCAATGCAGACAGCAGACTATTACTGAACAACAGGAGTAAAGTGCCGGATAAAATAAGCCTGATATTTCCGGCAACAAATGACAGGTCCAAACGCAGCCCGATGGACATAAAGAAAAAAGAAACGAAAAACACCCTGAATGGTTTTAATGAATGCTCCAGCCAATGAAAAGCTTGTGTCCTGCCAATAAGCATACCAGCTATAAAACTACCGACAGCACCGCTTAGCCCCGCCGCTTCGGCAAGAAGACCGAATCCCAGACAAAGGAATGCACCCAGGAAAACCTGTAGTTCATGATCCTGTTCCAACTGGATAAAAATGGCAGGCCGCAGTAAGTTCCTGTTTCTTACTGCCCTTAAAAGAATAACGATAAGGATACAGGTCGCAATAGCGGTCAACAGGCGTATCACTGATATATTACCTTGCCCGGCAAACTGGAAGGCAGTAAGTACTGGCGCCAGCAGTAGGTCTTGCAGCAGCAGTATATTGAGCATGGATTTACCAAAGGCCGTATGTAAGTCGCCATTCTTTGACAGGTATTCACTTACAACTGCTGTGCTGTTGAAAACAAAAAGTATGGCCAGGAGGAACATATTCTGCATAGGCCAATGAAAAAGGCTACCCATCAATATAGCAATTCCCAAAGCCAGCAGCATCTTCACGCCCTGCGCAACCAAAGGTTTTAACAACAGGCTTCGGCGGTCGGGTATGTCAATTTCCACACCTAAAAAAAACATCAGTAATAGAATTCCTATCTCCCCTAATGATGCGATAACATCCGCATCAACAAACATTTTACCGGCGAAAGGCCCTATCAGTATACCGGCGAGTATGTACGCAATCATATATGGCTGGCGAATCCTTTTCAATAGGAAAATAAGGAGCAGGATAACCAGGCACATAACGCTGACAGCAACGAGTATTTCATTCATACACTAACCTTTCTTTACATTTTTATTCAAGGGTCAACATTCGGAAAGTCTCCCTGATAATAATTTTTACATTGCTACAGACCTGGCTCAGGGTACATCCCAGTGTTTGAAGAACGGTATCCAGGCCTTGGTTGTTTTGGCAGGTAAAATCTAACCGCAATAATGCGTTGCTGTCTGGTGTGTGGTTACCGTCAAGTTGCCTGAATAGCTCCATTGCTTCATGCATATCCTGACCAATGAAAAATCGGCCTGTTTCCACGTAACCCTCTCCTACGAACATGTTTATAACGATGAGGTATTTTGTTTCTTTCAGCATAACATCACCATTTAATATAAACAAAACAAAAACCCGCCTGTTGGGCGGGCTTCTGTTAACCTATTTCTATTTTTCGAGGCGCTTTCTGCTTTGCTTCCTCCTTCTTTGGAATGGTCAGCAAGAGCAACCCATTATCATAACGGGCATTGATCTTATCAGCGTCTACTACATCTTTGGATAATTCAAAGTTGCGCTGAAATGATTGATAACTGAACTCCCTGCGCATGTAGTTCTGTTCCTCTTTTTCTTCCCTGGTTTGTTTGGTAGAAGAAATCGTCAATAAGTTACCGTCAAGGGTAATAATGAAATCTTTCTTTTCCATACCAGGCGCAGCAACTTCTACCTCAAAACTGTCGGTGGTTTCTTTAATGTTTACTGAAGGCACAGTAGTACTGGTGGCCGAAAAATTATTGGTTCCCCAATTAAAAAGTTCGCGGTTAAAAAAATCGTCGAACAACACAGGGAATGCCGGGAATGCATTCCCGTTCCTTTTGATGAGTGACATAATAACCTCCTTTTGAATAGTGAACAATAAATGATCTTTTTGATTGGCTGGCCAGCCTTTCAACAGGCAAAAAAACAAAGTTTGTGCCACGGGGAGGATACTGCATTTTTTACAGAAAACCTGTCAATTTTTATCCATTATTAGAAAAAATGACAGCTTTTTAATTGGGTAAAAAGGGAGAGTAAAGTATGCCCAATCATTGACCATTCGCCAACCAAACACGAAAAGTATATAGATCAAAAATCCTTTTACCTGCTTCTTTGAAATAAACCAGCGACGCAGGAATTAAAGGCGGTCCAGAGTGGACCCCGATGCCTAAAACAAGAAAAGGTCGGAGATATCTCCGACCTTTTCGCCTTGGTGCCCAGCAGCGGAGCATTTACGAACCGCCTATGCCTGATTATCAGCAAATTACTTTCTTCATTTTAACTGTTTTAAAGACAAGACAGACTATAACAATGATGTGAAGATCTTAACGTATACTGACTGTGCGTTCCGTGGGAGTTTCCTTTACTGACTTGACACTCCTCGAACCTTTATCATTATATTGATATTCATACTCTCTTTGAAATCCTTTCATCTGCAACGTTTCATTATCAATCCAGCGAATGATCTCTTCGTCATTGCCCAGGAGGTCAATTTCCTTAACTTCCGGCAATGGCAGTATCATGGGGTATCTAAAGTCAAATATTTTCATAAAATATGGCCCGCCCCAGATGCAGCCTATTGTAGCTAATAGGTTTCCGTTAGGCGACAAATGGAAATTCGTCCAAATGTAACCGTCTGTTTTGGGAGAATAGCTTGCCATCTTTTTATTAGTCAGATCGATGACGGTTTGTCCTCCAAAAATATCTTCTGCGCAGATCATGTATTCTGTGTTGTTTGTTTCCAACCAAGTGTAAAGGATCCTGTCTTCATTAACCAGGAAGTCAAATATTTTTTCATTGGTTGATTGCTGGTAAATCTGAGCTCTTGTTATGGCATATTTCTGATCGTACAACTCGTTTGCTTTTAATCTGAAGTTCCCTGATGGAGAGATAAACGTTTCACCATCGGCTTCCTTTATTCTTTGATCAAAAGTTTCTTTAAGACCAGCTCTAACTTCTTCAATATAATTCATAGAGGATAATAATTCGGCTAAATTAGCCTAAATCCGTATTCGTACATGAATGATATTGTAGGTGAACGATTTGTTTGATATAATAACATTTCAGGATCGAACCTGTTATAGGTTGAATAAGAGAGGATTATGGAAAGATGGAATTTGCTAAAAACAAAAAATCCGCCACTAGAGCGGATTTTCTATTTTTGTGCCCAGAACAGGAATCGAACCTGCACTCCGTTGCCGAAACAAGATTTTGAGTCTAGCGCGTCTACCAATTCCGCCATCTGGGCAATCACAACCGTCCTTCAGTTGCGGGTTGCAAATGTATGCAATTATTTTTAATTGCAAAATATTTTTATTTTTTCTTCAATTTATTTGAATATCGGAAATTACCGATACCTTTGTTATCTCAAATGATTCACAAGATGAGCACAAATAATCTCTTTCAGCCTTTCCAGCTTAAGTCGCTGAATATCAAGAATAGAATAGTAATGGCTCCCATGACAAGAGCCTTCTCTCCAAACGGAATCCCCGGCGAAAACGTAGCCGAATATTATAAACGCAGAGCCGAAGGTCAGGTAGGCCTTATCCTCTCTGAAGGCACCGTGATCGACAGACCCTCTTCTAATGCATATCCCGGCGTTCCGCACTTTTACGGCACCGAAGCCCTCAATGGATGGAAACGCGTGATAGACGAAGTACATGCCGCCGGTGGCGCTATGGCACCCCAAATCTGGCACCAGGGCATTCAGCCTAATCACCCTTCAGGATGGCTGCCTTCAGCACCTTTTGAAGGCCCTTCCGGTATTTTAGCACCCGATGGCACCAATGGTAAGACACTTACCGAAGAAGATATTGCTGATATTATCAGAGCTTTTGCACAGGCAGCAGCTGATGCGAAGCGTCTTGGCTTCGAAACTGTCGAACTCCATGGCGCACACGCTTACCTGATCGACCAGTTCTTCTACGCCCTTACTAACAAACGTACTGACAAATACGGAGGCAATACCATCGGAGAACGTACCCGCTTTGCCGTTGAAGTAATCAAAGAAGTGAGAAAGGCTGTAGGAGAAGATTTCCCTATTATTATCCGCCTTTCCCAGTTTAAACCAACTGAATACAATCACAAACTCGCCACTACACCTGCTGAAATGGAAGCATGGCTAACGCCAATGGCTGATGCAGGAGTGGATATTTTCCATTGCTCTCAGCGTCGTTTCTGGGAACCGGAATTCGAAGGCGATGATCTTAACTTCGCTGGCTGGGCTAAAAAACTGACAGGTAAACCAACAATCACTGTAGGCTCTATTGGCCTTTCCGGTGACTTTATGGGTGCTTTTCAGGGCGAAAGCTCCTCTCCTAGTTCCCTCGACGAATTACTCCGTCGTTTGGATCGCGGTGACTTCGACCTGGTAGCTGTAGGACGTCCTTTGCTGGCAGATGCTGAATGGGTGGTGAAAATTAAAGAAGAACGTAACGGTGAACTGAAAGGCTTTAGCAAAGAAGCACTGTCCTCCCTGGTTTAATAAATTTACAACTAGCTATAGTGAAAGCTCTCCATTTTAAATGGAGGGCTTTTTTTTCAGAAAGAGTGGGCAATTTTACAAGATAATGAAGTAATAGCCAGCAACTTCACTAACATTTAGGTATTTTAAAACGCAAAGCCCCCCAGCGATAAGAGCGACCTGGGTTTCCCCTTATCACGAAGATGTAAAAATGAAATCCACCACCCTTTAATTAAACCCAGCCTTAAACTCCAACGGAGACTGCTTCGTTTTCAACTTAAACAACTTACTAAACGACTGCGCATGCTCAAATCCCAAACCATACGCAATCTCACTCACCGACAAATTCGTCGTCGCCAATTTCTCCTTCGCTATCCCAATCAAATGCTCATGTATATGCTGCTGCGTATTCTTCCCCGTCAAACTTTTGAGCAGATCTCTCAAATAACTTGGCGATATACCGAGTCTGTCTGAAAGATATTTTACCGTAGGTAAACCCATGTTCGCACCATTGAAGTAATCAGTCAATATCCTATCCATATCATTGATGATCTGATGATGCGTCTTAATCCTCGTAATGAACTGCCGTTGATAAAAACGTTCCGCATAATTTAACAAGGCTTCAATATGTGAGATAATAATCGGCTGACTAAACCGATCAATATTCGCATTATATTCCTGCCGGATCATGTTGATAATCGCCGTAATTGTCACCTCCTCTTTCGGGCACAAAAACAAAGCCTCCTCCACCGCATAATCAAAGTATTCATACTGCCTGAGCTTCTGTAAAAAATGCGTATTACAAAAGAAATCCGGATGGATCAGCAATAGCCATCCCGAATGCTCAAGCCCACTTGAAAGGATACTGAAAACCTGGTTCGGCGCCATAAAGGACATCCACCCATTGTTAAAGTCGTCGTCTTTCGCTTTGACACCAGCCGTTCTCTTCAATGAGATCGAATAGAAATTCAATACCCATGCTGCATTATCTAATTCCTTCAGATAAGTGATATCACTATAATCCACTACACTGATCAGAGGATGGTTCGGTTGAACCAAACCCCTGATCTCGTGAAACTCATTAATTGACCTGATCCTATTCACCATTGTTAAACATTTTAGCAAATTCCACCGCAAAGTCTTCCAGCTTTACCCTCCCTAATGTAGGCTTATTTTTATCATATTCTTCACGTAACCTGCCTGTATGAATCGCCTCACCTAATTCCAGCAGGTGATGCGCAACATC
>Ga0209436_100652_pt1 | contig 14794 bp, 8 predicted proteins | sample AraplaF_Cvi_mTSA_FD_184263 | JGI IMG/M metagenome (GOLD analysis project Ga0209436, IMG submission 184263) | Arabidopsis root microbial communities from the University of North Carolina, USA - plate scrape MF_Cvi_mTSA (SPAdes) (version 2) | ecosystem: Host-associated > Plants > Roots > Endosphere ...
GCTCCTATACCGTTAAAGTACAGGCCAAGGATAACCAGGGCGGAATAGATGTACGCAGCTTTGTATTGACCGTGGTGGACAAACCAACACCCAACTACAAGTTGTTCCTGAATTTCAAATTGAATAACACTGCGCCCGCGCCATGGAATAATATTTCCGGTACCACTACCACCGGTTTGAAAGATGAAAACGGACAGTTAACCACTGCCGGTTTAACTTTCGATGAAAGCTGGTGGGCAGCAGGAACTGAAGGCGCCAATACAGGCAACAACAGTGGCATATACCCTGACGTGGTAATGAGTGAATACATGTACTTCGGTTCATTGCCTGGCTTCTTTACCGGCGCACCGGCCATGCACGGACACCTGACCGGCCTGGAAACAAACAGAACTTACAGCATTAAGTTCTTCTCCAGCAGCAAATGGTGGGCGCCGCAACCTGACAATGGCAGTACACAGTATACCATCAACGGTGTTACAAAATCATTGAACGTTCAAAATAACAGTACTAATACCGCTGTTTTTGAAAACCTGACAGCAGATGCAAACGGTGAAATCAAATTTACTGTCAGCGTGCCTGCGGGTGGCCAGGTTGGTTATCTGAATGCCATGGAAATAAATGCAGGTGGCGCCGGCGATATCACTCCTGTCAACCAGGCACCGGTGATCAGCACTATTGCCAACAAAACACTGGCAGCCGGCGATACCCTGCATGTAAATATCAGCGGTACAGATCCGGAAAATGATGCCATCACGTACACCGGTTACAACCTACCGGCCTTCGTAAGCCTTGTACAATCTCAGTCTCCGGGCGCTCCTTACCTCCTGGTAGCTCCTGCCACCAATAATGCCGGTCAGTTTAACAACATCGGCGTAATTGGTACAGATACGCATGGCAACAGTGATACCGCAACCTTTAACCTGACGGTGAATGCACCTGCAGGTGGTGATACTACAGGTTATAAATTGCTCCTGAGCATTAAGCAGAACAGTACCGCTCCTTCTCCGTGGAATAATATTACGGGCAGCGTTACCACCAATCTGAAAAACGACCAGGGCCAGACAACTGCCGTTGGTCTGAAGTTTGACGAATCATGGTGGGCTACCAACGGTGAAGGCGCCACTACCGGCAATAACAGCGGTGTGTACCCTGATGCCGTTATCAACGACTTCCTCTACTTTGGTTCGTTGCAAGGATTCTTTACCGGTGCACCAACCATGACCGGTCATCTGACAGGTCTGGAGGCCGGTAAGAAATTTACTGTGAAATTCTTCTCCAGCAGTAAATGGTGGGCGCCACAGCCGGATAACGGCAGCACCCAGTTCACCATCAATGGTGTAAGCCAGACGCTGTATGTGCAGAATAATAGCACCAATGTAGCTACTTTCACAAACCTTACTCCGGACGCCAACGGTGAAATCGTATTTACACTGAGCGTTCCTGCAGGCGGGCAGGTAGGTTACCTGAATGCAATAGAGGTAAATGCAGGCACCACCGAGGCACCAGCTAATAATAACCCACCTGTAATAACAGACATCAGTAATCAGAGCCTGGATGCAGGAACTAGTATGAATATACCGGTTACCGCCACAGATGCAGATGGTAACCAGCTTACTTACAGCACATTGAACCTTCCTTCTTTTGTAACGCTGACACAATCAGGAGGTACGGTATCACTTACTGTTGCGCCAGCCACCAATAATGCAGGTGCATATAATAACATCAGTGTTATCGTCAAAGATTCCTATGGCGCGGCTGATACCACTACGTTTAATCTGACCGTGAATCCGCCGCCAAATTCCGGTGGCAGCTACAAAGTATTGATGAACTTCAAGCTCGATGCTGATGCGCCAACGCCGTGGAACAATATTGCTGGTAGTAATACCGCTAATCTGAAAAATGACCAGGGACTGGCTACCGGCATTGGACTGACATTTGACGAATCCTGGTGGGCAGCAGGTGTGGAAGGTGCTACTACCGGTAACAACAGCGGAGTATATCCAGACGTAGTGTTGAGTCAATATCTCTACTTTGGTTCACTGCAAGGCTTCTTTACAGGAGCGCCTGCTATGCACGGACACATCACCGGTTTGAGTGCCAATACCACCTACACCCTCAAATTCCTGTCAAACAGTAAATGGTGGGCGCCGCAACCTGACAATGGTAGTACACAGTTTACCGTTAACGGGGTGAGCAAAACGCTGTCTGCCCAGAATAACACCGCCAACACTGCGGACTTCATTAATCTCACAGCAGATGCAAACGGCGAAATAACATTTACCGCGAGTATTCCCGCAGGCGGACAGGTAGGTTATATCAATGCGATGGAATTGGATGTAACGCCAATTACACCGGGTAACCTGGCCAACAACAACCAGTTGATGAACAACAACCCGGCTGCTTCGTTGAATACCAACAACACTGCATTGAAAGCCAGCTTCCAGGCCAGCGCGTATCCGAATCCGTTTACCGACAACCTGGCGATTGACCTTACATTACAGAAACCAGCACCTGGGATATTGATAGAAATATGCGACATGACAGGAAAGGTCCTCTACAATGAAACCCGGAAAGGGGTGCCTGAAGGTAAAAATACCATCAGGATCAATACACAACGATATGTGAGTACAACAGGCTTTTATATTCTGAAAATCACTTCTACCACCGGTGAAACAAAGAGTGTGAAACTCCTGAAGCGATAATAATTGATCAGGAAAAGATGACAGTAACCGTTCCGGAGCGTTTCCGGAACGGTTTTTTTATGCCAATCATTGCGTTACCCCCAAAACTTGAGCGGTTACCAAATAATTTTGATGTTTCGCTTAAAAATAAAGTGTCTTTTAATTTAATCTTTTACCTTTGAATTCTAACCGGATATACCAGGACTTATTATGCCCCGGATATCTCCCCTGTAACCTCATCCTCCGATAAAACCTGGAACAGTTGTCTGGCTAACCACCGGGAACGCTCTTATTTTTTTACCATCTCCTCTGATCTTCCAGTTACCATACCGGGACTATGGCATGTGTGCAATAACGCGTACTTCCACCCTGTATATCACATTTAAAATTGTAGTTAAAGGAAAATTTCTATATGGACATCGTGTATTTAATAAAGGCATTGCTTAAAAAGAAATGGTGGATACTTTTAAGCACATTCGCTGCGGTTGCAGCGGCATTCGCCTTTACAATAGGAAAACCTAAATTGTATGCGTCCACCGCGCAAATCGCAACCGGGTTTACCACGAATGAACAGATTAAACTGCGTGATGAAAACCTGAACCTGTTTGAAGCTGATGTGAAATTTGACAACGTCATCGAAACCATGAACTCACCGCTGGTGATAGGCCTGTTGGCCTCCGACCTGCTGGTACATGATCTCACCAGCGATAAACCTTTCAGGACGCTCACAGAAAAAGAACTGAACAAACCAGCGTATAAGAGTGCCGATAAACAGGAGATTGTACGGATTTGCCGCCAGAAAATTGATTCCCTGCAGATCCTCTCCTCCTCTATTCCGGAAGAAAGAAAGGTGCTTGAATTTATGAAACTGTACCGGTACGATTTTGAATCCATCCGCAAGATGGTGTTCGCCGGCCGTTTATCAAGAACCGACTATATCAACATCAACTGCTACTCAGAAAATCCTGACTTGTCGGCTTACACCGTAAATACCCTTTATAAAGAATTCATTCGTTTTTATCGCAGCTCCCGCTCCGAACGGTCAGTAGAAAACGTTGAAACTTTTGAGTCGCTCGTAAACCAGAAAAAAACAGAACTGGATCAGAAAGTGGAAGCACTGCGCGGATATAAAACTGCCCAGGGCGTATTGAATGTGGAAACAGCCAGCGGCAACGAATGGGATCTGATCAAACAATTTGAAAAATCTGTCTCCGACGAAAGGGCCAACGGCAACAACCTGCAGGCTTCTCTCGATAACGTAAATACGCAGCTGGCCCAGATGAACAGCGGAAAACCAGCATATACCAATTCCAACGGCGACATTATTAACTTAAGAAAACAGATCAACGATCTGAATGATGAGTATGTGCGCACTGGTTCCAACGATAATGCCCTGGCCGACAGGATTAAAACCCAGCGCGGCAAATTGCAAAAGGCGATGATGGATGCGTCCATCCCTAACGGTAAAGTAAGTACGAAAGAAGAACTTATTCAACAAAAAGGTGCACTGGAAGCAGAAGTAAGGGCCTCCAAACTTAATATCAGCACACTGGAAAGTAAAATACGTAACCTGCGCGCCTCTGTAGGATCATATGCCAATAAGGAAGCGACTGTGAGCTCGTTGCAACAGGAAGTAACGCTGGCGCAGGACGAGTACAACAAGTTAAAGGAAAAGCTGGGAGCTGCGCTCGACAACAGAACAGTACCACAGGATAACTTCCGTCAGACGTTAAAAGGTCAACCCGCTTTCACGCCGGAATCCTCCAAACGACTGATCATTATGGGCATGTCGGGTTTTGCAGTATTCATGATCTGCTGTATCGGCATCCTGTTTTCAGAATTCATGGATAACTCCGTGAAGTCCCCTTCGATCTTCAATCGTACTTCTAATCTTAAGCTGATCGCTACTATCAACCATACTAATCTTCAGAAGTATAACCTGCTGGAAATACTGCGGAAAAAATCGGACGAAAGTCAATGGCTCAAACGGCAGAATGTTTTCCGGGAGCTGCTGCGCAAGCTGAGATACGAACTTGAAAGCAGCGGCAGGAAGGTCTTTCTCTTTACCAGTACAGAGCCACAGCAGGGTAAAACCACGCTCCTGCAGGCAGTAGCACATAGTCTCAGCCTGAGCAATAAAAAAGTGCTGGTGATTGATACCAATTTCTGTAACAATGATGTAAGTGTACAGATGGAAGCCAAACCCACCCTGGAATACTTCTCTGTACCACCGGCTGAATTCAGCATTGAAAAGGTAAAAGAAATAGTAACCACCTATGCTACACCCGGCATAGAAGTAGTTGGATGTAAAGGCGGAGACTACACCCCTTCGGAAATACTGCCGCCTAATCACCTGCTGAATTACCTGGGCGAGCTGAAAAAACATTATGATTATATTTTAATGGAAGGCGCTCCGCTGAATGATTTTACAGACAGCCGTGAATTATCCGCATATGCTGAAGGCGTAATTGCAATTTTCTCTTCTCATTTAAAAATGAAACAAATTGACCGGGAATCATCAGAATTCCTGGAATCATTGGGAGATAAATTTCTTGGAGCAGTCTTAAATGACGTTAAAGAAGATTTCATTGAACTATGATCGTTTTATTATGACGCTGCAAAAAAATTTTGACATATTCAATTTCCGGCCAGAGAAAAATGACGCACGTTATGCCTGGATAGACTACGCAAAAGGCATTGCCATTTTGCTGGTAGTATACAGACATATTGCGTATGGCCTGGTGGCGGCGGGCGTTTCATTACCCAATGGAGTGCTGGCCACCAACGATATGTTATATAGTTTTCGCATGCCGCTTTTCTTCCTGCTTTCAGGTATCTTTTTCAGCAGAAGTGTTGCCAAAAGAGGGGTACGCAATTTTACATTTCAAAAAATCAATACCCTGCTATATCCCTATCTGTTATGGGCGGTTATACAAATCAGCCTGCAGATTGTGTTTTCGAGATTTGCGAATTCAGAACGCAGTGTCAGGGATTTTCTGAATATATTCCTGCAACCAAGAACGTTGGATCAGCTCTGGTACTTATTTGCATTGTTCAATGTAACCATGCTTTATACTATTGTATCGGGCATTACCGGCCGCAAAAAAATATGGCAGCTGCTGGTGGGATTGGTACTGTTGGGCATTGCCCCCTATGTGCGGAGTTTCAGTACTTTTTATGATATCGCATTGCATTATATTTTCTTCGCTATCGGGGATACCGCAGCCGGCTATTTTTTCCTGGAGGAAACACAACAGAAATTTGCCAACCCGGTAAACCTGGTGCTGTTAACGCCGCTGTTCGGCCTGCTCCAATGGTATTACCTGTACCACCAGGATATGAACTTATACGTGTATATGCTCGTGGCATTGAATGGCTGTTTGTTTGTAATACTCTTATCGTCCTGGCTGGCAAAAATAAAGCGACTTGAATTTTTGAATGTAATAGGTCATTACTCCCTTTACATTTACCTGTTACATGTAAGCATTTTCGCCCTGTTGCGTGCAGTATTACTGCAGTTGGGTGTAGATAATGGTGTGGTATTACTGGGAATACTTATTCCGTCATCCCTTTTCCTCTCTATCATAGTATACAGGATATGTATGCGGCTGGGATTAAGCTTCCTTTTCGCGGGGAAGTTCGGGGAACATCATACACCAAAAAAAGCAGCAGCATCAGTTTAATATGAAAACACAATCAAAAAAGAAACCAATAGATCAACATCTGCATCAGTTGCTGATCGTGATTTTCATAGCGCTGACTATTATCGCTATGGCAGTTAAAATAGTATTCTTATAAATCATCGTCAGTGGAATTTGCGAAGAAAAATATCTATCAGCTGTTTATTATTACCTCGTGGGTAGTATTAATCCCGATTATCGCCTACCTCAGTGCGCAGGATGTCAAATATACCATGCTGCTGATAGGTTTGGCTGTTGGGCTCACAGTGGCGGGCGTTTCCATACTCAACTACCGGGCGGGCTATTATATCACCTGCGTGGTGGCGCTAACCGTACGGGTACTGGAACGGATGTCCGGTTCGGAAATGCCTGTAGGCGTACTGATAGATGCAGTGGTGTTAATCACCTTACTGGGCAGCTTGTTAAAACCTGGCGATAAAAGTATCAGGAAAGTCGACTTTTTGCGGGATCCGGTGCTGATTACTTTTTACATATATGCCGGTTTCATCCTCTTGCAGTTTTTTAACCCGGCCTATGTGCATGACCGCCATGGCTGGAGCACGTTCGCAAGAGTGTATGTGCGGAACATGATTATGTTGTACCTGGTGATGAAGATGATCAGGAATATGGATGATCTGAAAGTATTTATCAAATTCTGGATTATCATACTCACGCTGGCAGCGTTTTATGCATGTATACAGCAGTGGTTTGGGTTAATGCCTTTCGAAAAAGCGTTTATAGCCAGGTATCCGGAAAAGTTCAAAACAGTGATCATCCTCACGGGTATACGTATTTTCTCTTTCGTGTCTGATCCCGCTGTATTTGGTGTTATCATGGCCTGTGGCTGTATCATGAATATTGTGCTGCTGACGAGCTCCAATAAAATGGTGCCGGTACATCAGAAAGTATTGCTGTTAATATCGCTGGTACTGCAATTTATGGCGCTGGGATATTCGGGTACGCGTACCGCCTACGTGATGGTGCCTATGGGGCTTGTTATTATGTTGTTTGTAAACCTGCATAATAAAAATACCGTGATCGGCGCCCTAGTATTTGTTTTTGCATTCCTGGTGGTGATGTTTGGTCCTTTCCATGGCAATCCCACCATTATCAGGATAAGAACAGCTTTTTCGGGCTCAGAAGATGCGTCTTTGAATGTTCGTGAAGTAAACAGGCATCGCATTCAACCTTATATCTACAGCCACCCTATCGGCGGCGGCTTTCTCAGCTGTGAACCCGGATCCGGCAGTGAACTGGATGGCTTTCCTCCGGACAGCGGTTACCTGCGTACGGTGCTGGAACAGGGATACATCGGGCTGATACTGGTTTGCTTTAACATTTTCCTGGTGATGCAGTATACCGTGGCAAATTACTTCCGGAGTAAAACAGAAACCGAGAAACAATATACCCTGCTGATCATCTGTGTGATGTTTGCAATGGTAGTCAGCATTTACGCGCAGGAGTCGTCCGGGCTCATTGAGTCTGCCCTGCTTTATTACGGACTGAATGGTATCTCTATAAAATTAAAATATTTATCATCTCCAAATATCACAACATGAAACGTGTATTATTCTTTTTATTGGCAGCAATTACAGGTACTGTAGCGCAGGCACAGCGGGCAGATACCAGTATTATATTGAGACTGCCGGCCGACTTACCTACCGTAAGCAGATTGAAAGAAAGACTGGTGGAACTTGCCATGAACAACCCGCAGATCAAAGCATTGGATATTAAAAAGGAAATTACCAAATACGACCAGAACAGGGCTAAAGCAGGTTGGCTGGACATGCTGACTGCTGCCGGAAACCTGAATGAGTTCACCATTAAAGGCAGTGGGGCTACCAACAACAACACCCTGTACCCACGGTACAACTTTGGTATCATGGTTCCGCTGGGACATTTAATAAGCATTCCTAACGAAGTAAAAACAGCCAAGGCTAACGGCAAAGTATTTGACTTGCAAAAAGAAGGTGAAATACTGGCGTTGAAATCTGCCGTTTTACGTGCTTATGAAGATTACGCCGCCAACAAGCAATTGTATGAACTGCAGTTACCTCTGCTGGAAGATTCCTACAATCACTACAAACAGGTAGAACAAAAGTTTTCCGGTGGTGATCAGAACACAGCAGTGGAAGGACTGAACGATGCTTATCGCATTTACAATGCGGAAATGGTGCGTAAAGTAAATCTTGAAAGAGAAGTAAGGCAGTCTAAAATAGCATTGGAAGCTATTATTGGCACTTCTCTCGAAGAAGTATTATTACACTTATAATTGAGGCGGTTTGCCAACGGATGTGCCTGATGGGGCATCCGGTAAATTAAGATTGAAAGATGAGAATATTTCTTTTTATATGCCTGCTGCTTCAAACAGCAGTGCTGGCAGGACAGGACCTGAAACCTTTCAAACAGATTGATGTACAGATAACACCCTGGCATCATATCCCGGCGTTACTTAAAACGCCCGACAATATGAAAAGTGGGAAAAGGTACCCGTTGCTGGTTTGTTTGCACGGCAGAAGTATTGCCGGCACAGATATTACCAAAATATTCCGGCAAGGTGCTGCCAGGCAGATGCATGAAGGCAAAAACATTGATGCCGTCAACAAACTGGATGGTAAAAAATATGAGTTTATTGTAATGGCGCCACTGGCCACCAGCTGGTCGCTTGGGCCGGAGCACCTGTACAACGCTATCTCAGATGCGATGAAAAAATACCCCATAGATTCTACAAGGATCTACATCACCGGTTACAGTGCCGGTGGATGGTCTGTGGGAATGGCCGTTACCGATAAGAGAATGGCATCCAGGATAGCCGCAGCGGTGAACATGTCGCCCGCCACCATTGATGCGGAAAACATGAAGAGCTTCCGTATCACCGCGGAAAACAATATTCACGTATGGTATTTTGGCGGCAGCGAAGAACCGGTTTTCCTGGGAAACTGCAAATTGTTTGCGGATAGTACCAACAAATATAAACCAGGGCTCACAAAGCTGACCATTGGCGACCATAAGCATTGTTGCTGGGAACAATATTACGACCCGGCATACCGCGAAAACGGGATGAATATCTATGAATGGTTACTGCAATACAAAAGATAATCGGTTATGACCGGATTTAAAAAATGGTTGCTATTAATCATTACGGGAATAGTTGTAATATTTACGTCGATTTTTCTATTCATTAAAAGCGGGCAGGAAACTGCTCAGTTAAATGATGCCACCCGGAAACAGGCGCCCGGAAATTTCATACAACTGGACCAGGGGCTGGTTCATTATAAGCTGTACGGCCCCGATACTGCCCGGTTGCTGGTGCTGATCCATGGCGGTGGCAGCAGTGGTATGGAGGTCTGGCAGTTCAATATCCCCTACCTTTTATCAAAGGGGTACCGGGTATTAGCCTACGACCTCTATGGCAGAGGATATTCAGACAGGCCTCACACCACGTATGATCTCAATTTGTATCGCCACCAGTTGGTGCAGCTACTGGATACACTTCAGCTGCGGCAACCGTTTGACATGATTGCCATGTCGATGGGCGCTGCTATAGGGCTCGATTATGCCGGTGAACATCCTGATCGCGTGAAACATATAGTGTTGCTGGGCCCTGCAGCCAGCGGCGATCTGCAGCCAAGTAAACTCCTGTACATACCAGTTGTATCTGATGTATTGATGAGTGGCTACTGGTATCCCCGGGCTGTGGAAAATCAACGGAAAGAGTTTGTCAATCAGCCGCTTTTCAACAGCTATTCACAACGACTAAAATATTTCATGAATTTCCAGGGATATAAGCGGCTTACTTTATCGTCCTGGATGTATATGCTGAATCAGAACCAGCTTTATCTGCTGAAAAAAATATCGCCGGGAAAAATATTCCTGATCTATGGTGACCGGGATCCTTTTTTTCCAGTTGAAAAGTTAAACTCCTATACGTCATTATACCCAACTTTAGAGATACGTAGGGTAGCCAACGCCGGGCATATGCCGCATTATGAGCAACCACAGGAGGTGAATGAACAGATGTGGAAGTACTTAAATGCCGGGAAATAATGTCCGGGAAAACAGGAAGCCGTCCCTATAACCAGGACGGCTTCTATTTTATAAACATATGCGACAATTGCTGTTAGTTTAATCTGAAACCTGAAGTCAGCAATAAAGAACCGGTTTTAGGCTGATAGTAATTGTTTACATCAACCAATGCTGCGGTAACAGTCGCGATTTTTGTATTGATAAGTGCTCCTGTACCTTCTATATATGCGCCACCATTCTCAGTATAGATGTATGCGTTAGGTACAATAGAACCTCCGTTTACACGCGGTTGTATAAAGGCGTTTGCGTTCACGATCTGCTTACCTGTCATGCCCTGGTAACCGTTGATACGCAGTGATACCCCACCTACTCTGGCAATGGTATTGTTGGTGATCTGGACAATTGCGTTGTTGGTTCCTCTCAGGCTAACACCGTCGCCCTGGTTATCTCTCAGGAGGTTGTTATGAATGATGTGAGCAACACCATTTTCACCTGAACCGTAGAACTGGATCAGTTCACCCCAGCCATCATGAACATAATTGTCGTGCACATTGCTGCTGGTTACACGGCCACCGATCAGGATACCACCGTTATGACCGGAATTATGCTGACCGCCCCAGCTGGTAACGGTGTTACCATATATTTCCAATTTATCAATAGCAGCGGTTTGGATACCATCCGCGCCTCCATTGGAAACCTGGTTGTTATAAATTTTAACATTGCGCCACTTAATAGGCTGTACATATTGCTGTCCCGCAACAAAGCCGGATGGAGCGCCGTAGTACGGTGTATTGGCTGTTAAGTTCCAGTACAGCGCAGTGTGGCCAATGTAAAATGCTTCGTTGTTGGTGCCGCTGATAGCCACATCATGTATGGACAGATTTTCCATATATGAATTTGGATACTGGGTGCTGGCATCGTCTTTTTTCGGATCTGTTTTAGCCCAGATACCAGTACCACCGTTCTGGATGGTAACGTTGCTAACCTCGAAATTGTCGGTATGCTGACTTAATGTAAGGTTGAAGTAAGCTTCCTTACCTGCCTGTGTGCTTCCGCTGATAATGAAATCGGATTTGGATTTTTCGCCGCCGGCTTTTACATAATGACAGTTTACAAAACTAAGCGCCGTTGCCCAGGAACCACCGCTCCAGGCCGGATTGCCCACTTTGGTAACTGTGCCTGCCGCATTTTTAACGATAATAGGACTGCCTGCAGCGCCTTTCAGATTGTTGAATACAACTGCTGAAAACACGCCTTTAAGCGCCAGGATATCGCCTCCTTTATAGATGCTTCCATCTACTACCAGTCTTCCGTCTTTATCTGGTACAAGAATTATTTCTTTCCCCGTTACCGGTGCTGTAATAGCGGTGTTTGTGCTATCCTGCTTTGGTTTATTCGGTTTAAGTGCATCTACTTGTGCTTTGTTACAGCTCTCAGTTGTAAAAATGACAGCCATTGCAAATGATACGAATGTATACATAGACAATCGTGAGGTGATGTTGCGCTTCATGGTTTTTCAGATGATTATATGGTTTCAATAAAAAGCTCACAACTACCCAATTGGTAATTGCAATTTGATTCTCAGATATGGATTCGGTATTCCAAAAGAATAAATGGCCCCCGATTAAATTGTCTCCGGATACAATTAAAATGGTTCGATTATTTTTTCTGGCTGCGAATATCCAGAATTTTGGATACAAAACAGCATCATAACGGCAGTCACCTCCGAAATATTATTGCCTCAAAATGACTGTTCGGACGTTACAATCAATTGCAGAAAAAAAATACTGTCAAAAGCCAATACTCGATTAAAATAAATGAACCCATAGCGCGCTTACCGGGCCTGAAACGCAGGCCAATCAATCATATTACTATTAAATATACAGTGATTTTAACAATAATATGTAACTTTTTTTGAACTTTTTTTAAAAAAATCTGAAAAACTTTTCCACATTTTAGAAAAACGGTTGACTTTCGTTAAAAAAACAGGAAAAAACGAAAGATGTTCGATAAAATACTTAATAAAATACAACAGCCGTTTCAAAATTTGAAACGGCTGTTGTAATATGTTGACATAAGGTCGTTTTTGATTATAAACCGAATGCAGCTTTTACTTTATCAACGTAGTCCAGTTTTTCCCATGTAAACAGCTCTACTTCTACGCTCTTTTCGTGTTTCTTACCTTTATTGAACACTTTGGTTACCACCTTAGGTTCGCGGCCCATATGCCCGTAAGCAGCTGTTTCGCTGTAAATAGGGTTGCGCAGCTTCAGTCTTTGCTCAATAGCATAAGGACGCAGATCAAAGATTTCTTCAATCTTCCTGGCTATTTCGCCGTCGTTCAGCTTTACTTTGGAGGTACCATTGGTATTTACATAGATACCGCAGGGTTTGGCCACACCGATAGCATAAGATACCTGTACCAGTACTTCATCACAAACACCGGCTGCTACCAGGTTTTTGGCGATATGACGGGTAGCATAGGCTGCCGAACGGTCTACCTTGGAAGGATCTTTACCGGAGAAAGCGCCACCACCGTGTGCACCTTTACCGCCATAGGTATCTACGATGATTTTGCGGCCGGTTAAGCCAGTATCACCGTGAGGACCACCGATAACGAACTTACCGGTAGGATTGATGTGGTGATTGATATTGAAGCCTTCGAACAGCTTCTGCAATTCAGGTTTCAGCTGAGCTTTTACACGCGGGATCAGGATATTGATCATATCTTCTTTGATCTTCGCCAGCATTTTTTCATCAGCGTCAAAATCGTCGTGCTGGGTAGAAATCACGATAGAATCGATTCTTACCGGTTTATTGTCATCTGAATATTCGATTGTCACCTGGGATTTTGCATCCGGACGCAGGTACTTAATATCTTTGTTTTCGCGACGGAGCACTGCCAGTTCCAGCAGTAGCTTATGGGCCAGATCCAATGCCAGTGGCATATAGTTTTCAGTTTCGCGGGTAGCGTAACCGAACATCATACCCTGGTCGCCGGCGCCTTGTTCTTCCGGAGACTTACGGTCAACACCCTGGTTAATATCCGGAGATTGCTCATGAATAGCTGAAAGAATACCACACGAATTGGCTTCAAACATATATTCGCTCTTCGTATAACCTATTTTACGGATCACTTCTCTTGCAATATCCTGCACATCCAGGTAAGCTTCCGATTTCACCTCTCCCGCCAGCACTACCTGACCGGTAGTTACAAGCGTTTCACAAGCCACTTTAGATGTTGCGTCATATGCCAGGAAGTTATCGATCAATGCATCGGAGATCTGATCGGCTACTTTATCAGGATGTCCTTCTGAAACGGATTCAGATGTAAATAAATAAGGCATAAAAAACCGGGATTAGTTGTTTTAAGGTTTAGTATAAATAATTCTGAGCTTAACATTATACTGGGATAGATTGCTTCCACCCGCCTTCACACGATTTACATCCATGTCAAGTGAAGAAAGACCTTCCAGTTTGAAGCCGTTGTTCGTGTCCAGCTTCTTGATAAAACGTTGTACGGTGTTGGCAAGATTAAAGGTATACTGTACTACCTGTACACCTCCAAAGTTGGTTATCACCTGACGTGTACCGCCGTAGTAGGCAGCGCCGCCACTGGTATAATAATCCATCGGGAGTTTGGTGGAGTCCCCGTTTCCGTACTGCCGTAAAGATAAGCTTCCTGGTTCAATAAAAATATTATTCATGTCAGTTACACCAGAAGTAATTTGTGTAATGACCAGTTCTGCTTTGTTGATCAACACTGCCGGGAAGTTTTCCAGGTTGGGTATTGTCAGTTTGGTAAACAGGCCAGGGCTGGCATTCAGGAACAGGATGCTGTCGCCTTTGGGGTTATTGGTATTGATAAACCGGCCTGCCTGCGAGCCATTGTAGTTACGTACAAAATAAGTCGCATGTGCGCTTGCATACTGATTAAATGCCATCACCGCACGCAGCGAATCATTCTCGGTATTTTTATAGAACACCGTCAGCTTCGTATTGGTGCTGTTCAGATTCACATAGATCATGTTGCGGTTGGTACCCAGGTTGGTATCCGGTACCACGGCAAAACCTTTCAGGTAAGCCCGGAAAGCGGAATCTGTGGCAAATGCGCCATCAGACTTCTGGCTCAGCAACGAGTTACCAAAGGCAGTGCTCAGCTTAATGCGCAGCTGCGCTGTTTCCTTGGTGCCATATACACTTACCGAATCGCGGAGCGACAACGGGGTTACCGTGGCAGTACCCAGTAATTCGCCCTGGTTATAAGCCTGTGGCTTATCGTAAGCATAGTTGGAATCAATGGTAAATTTAGGATCCGACATGCGGTATACCCGGAATGTTTGCGGAGCCGCCGAATCGCCGCTGTAGCCGGAATAGCTCAATGACAATACAACAGAATCCAATGTT
>Ga0209436_100654_pt1 | contig 14772 bp, 13 predicted proteins | sample AraplaF_Cvi_mTSA_FD_184263 | JGI IMG/M metagenome (GOLD analysis project Ga0209436, IMG submission 184263) | Arabidopsis root microbial communities from the University of North Carolina, USA - plate scrape MF_Cvi_mTSA (SPAdes) (version 2) | ecosystem: Host-associated > Plants > Roots > Endosphere...
GAATCGCCAGGCTGCCGGTGACGGCGGCCGGGGTCAGTTCCTTGACCGACGCTTCGCGGGTGTTCGGCACGAACTTCACCCACTGGTTGTCCTTGGCGATGATGTCGTTGATCTCGTCCAGCGGCACATCCTTGCGCAGCTTGATGGTCAGCGCCTGGCTGTGGCAGCGCATGGCGCCGATGCGCACGCACAGCCCGTCGACCGGGATCGCGGAGGCGGAGAAACCTTCGCCGCGGCCCAGGATCTTGTTGGTCTCGGCGCCGCCTTTCCATTCTTCCTTCGACTGGCCGTTGCCCAGGTCCTTGTCGATCCACGGGATCAGGTTGCCGCCCAGCGGCACGCCGAACTGCTTGGTTTCTTCCGGCGACAGGCCGTGCTGGGTGGCCAGCACCTGCTTGTCGATTTCCAGGATGGCGGAAGCCGGGTTGTCCAGCAGGTGCTTGACGGAGGCGTTGATGGTGCCGTACTGGGTCAGCAGCTCGCGCATGTGCTGGGCGCCGCCGCCGGAAGCCGCCTGGTAGGTCATGGAGGTCATCCACTCCACCAGGTCTTGCTTGAACAGGCCGCCCAGGCCCATCAGCATGCAGGACACGGTGCAGTTGCCGCCGATGAAGTTCTTCACGCCCTTGGCCATCGCGTCCTTGATCACGTTCAGGTTGACCGGATCGAGCACGATCACGGCATCCTTGTCCATGCGCAGGGTCGACGCGGCGTCGATCCAGTAGCCGTTCCAGCCCGCTGCGCGCAGCTTCGGGAATACCTCGGTGGTGTAGTCGCCGCCCTGGCAGGAGATGATGATCTCGCAGCGTTTCAGTTCGTCGATGTTGGTGGCGTCTTTCAGGGTAGTCTCGTTCTTCGCCATCTTCGGCGCAGCGCCGCCGGCGTTCGAAGTGGAGAAGAATACCGGCTCGATGTGGGCGAAATCACCCTCTTCCTGCATGCGCTGCATCAGGACCGAACCGACCATGCCGCGCCAACCAACCAGACCTACGAGTTTCATTTTGCTTTCCTTTGGGTGTGAATTCTTCAGAGTGCCTCAGAGTGCCGCTACGACTGCGTCGCCCATCTGCTCGGTGCCCACTTTGGTGGTGCCCTCTTCGTAGATGTCAGGCGTGCGCAGGCCCTGGGCCAGCACCTTCTTGACTGCGTTTTCGATGCGGTCGGCCTGCTCCGCGCGGTTCAGCGAATAGCGCAGCATCATGGCGGCCGACAGGATCGTGGCCAGCGGGTTGGCAACGCCCTTGCCCGCGATATCGGGAGCCGAGCCGTGCGATGGTTCGTACAGGCCCTTGTTGTTGGCGTCCAGCGAAGCCGATGGCAGCATGCCGATCGAGCCGGTCAGCATGGCCGCGGCGTCGGACAGGATGTCGCCGAACATGTTGCCGGTGACGATGACGTCGAATTTCTTCGGCGCGCGCACCAGCTGCATGGCGGCGTTGTCGACGTACATATGGTCCAGCGCCACATCCGGGTATTCCTTGTGCACGTCGGTGACGATGTCTTTCCAGAACTGGAAAGTTTCCAGCACGTTGGCCTTGTCGACGGACGTCAGGCGCTTGCCGCGCTTTTGCGCCGCCTGGAACGCCACGTGCGCGATGCGGCGGATCTCGCCTTCCGCATAGCGCATGGTGTCGAAGCCTTCGCGCTGGCCCTTGAACGGACCGTCCGGGCATTCGCGCACACCGCGCGGCTGGCCGAAGTAGATGTCGCCGGTCAGTTCGCGCACGATCAGGATGTCCAGGCCCGACACCACTTCCGGCTTCAGCGTCGAAGCGCCGGCCAGTTCAGGGTACAGGATGGCAGGGCGCAGGTTGCCGAACAGGCCCAGGTTCTTGCGCAGGCCGAGGATGGCCTGCTCCGGACGCAGCGGACGGTCCAGGGTGTCGTACTTCCAGTCGCCGACAGCGCCGAACAGCACGGCGTCGGCCGCCTTGGCCAGCGCCAGGGTTTCCTCCGGCAGCGGATGGCCTTTGGCCTCGTAGCCGGCGCCGCCGACCGGCGCGGTTTCCATTTCAAATTTCTCGTCGAGCGCGTTCAGGACCTTGACGGCCTGGCTGACGATTTCCGGGCCGATGCCGTCGCCCGGCAGGATTGCGATTTTCATGATCTTTTTATCTGTTAAATGACATTCGCCAGCCAGGGCTGGCTGGCAAGGCGGCGCTCTTCGAACGCACGGATCTCGTCGGCATGGCGCAGGGTCAGGCCAATATCGTCGAGACCATTCATCAGGCAGTACTTGCGGAAGGCGTCGATCTCGAAGGGATAGGAGACGGAGCCGTTGCTGGTGCCGACACGCTGCTGTTCAAGGTCCACCACCAGGCGGTAACCCGGGAAAGCCTTGACTTCATTGAACAGATGATCGATCTGCGCTTCGCTGAGAACGACCGGCAGCAAGCCGTTCTTGAAGCAGTTGTTGAAGAAGATGTCCGCAAAGCTCGGCGCCAGGATGGCGCGGAAGCCGTACTGGTCGAGCGCCCACGGCGCGTGTTCGCGCGAGGAGCCGCAGCCGAAGTTCTTGCGGGTCAGGAGAATCGAGGCGCCCTGGTAGCGCGGCTGGTTCAGCACGAAGTCCGGATTGAGCGGACGCTTGCTGTTGTCCATGCCCGGTTCGCCGTGGTCCAGGTAGCGCCACTCGTCAAACAGGTTGGGGCCGAAACCGGTACGGTGGATCGACTTCAGGAATTGTTTAGGGATGATCGCGTCGGTATCGACGTTGGCGCGGTCAAGCGGTGCAACTAAACCTTCATAGACGGTAAATTTTTCCATGATTCTCAACGGGTGGCGACGGCGGACCGTCGCGGTCCGCCGGTCAGCGGTTATTTATTGCCGGCGCCTTCCATTTTCTGGCCGACTTTCTGGATATCCTTGCCGAATCCTGCAACGGTATTGCAACCGGTCAGGGCAAAGGCGGAGATGGCGATGGCGATGGCAAATAGCTTTTTCATGATGTCTGCTGTAGCAAGCAAAGGTTAGCGGATGGATCGAACATCCACGAAATGGCCGGCGATACCGGCAGCCGCCGCCATGGCGGGAGACACCAGGTGGGTGCGTCCGCCCTGGCCTTGACGGCCTTCAAAATTACGGTTCGAAGTGGAGGCGCAGCGCTCGCCCGGATCGAGGCGGTCGGCGTTCATGGCCAGGCACATCGAGCAGCCCGGCTCGCGCCATTCAAAGCCGGCGGCCTTGAAGATCGCGTCCAGCCCTTCGCGCTCGGCCTGCTCTTTCACCAGGCCCGAACCCGGCACTACCAGCGCCAGCTTCACGTTGGAAGCGCGCTGCTTGCCGCGCACGACGGCAGCGGCGGCGCGCAAGTCTTCGATGCGCGAGTTGGTGCAGGAGCCGATGAACACCTTGTCGATGCGGATGTCTTCGATGCGGGTATTCGGCGTCAGGTTCATGTACACCAGCGCTTTTTCCATGGCGTCGCGCTTGACCGGGTCTTTTTCCTGGTCCGGGTCGGGCACGCGGCCGTCGATCGACGTCACCTGCTCCGGCGAGGTGCCCCAGGTCACCTGCGGCAGGATCTGCGCGGCATCGAGCGTCACGACGAAGTCGTGCTTGGCGCCCGGGTCGGAATGCAGGGTGCGCCAGTAAGCGACCGCCTGCTCCCATTGCGGGCCCACCGGCGAGTACGGGCGGCCCTTGACGTAATTGATGGTGGTTTCGTCCACCGCGACCATGCCGGCGCGGGCGCCCGCTTCGATCGCCATATTACAGACGGTCATGCGGCCTTCCATCGACAGCGAGCGAATGGCAGAACCTGCGAATTCGATCGCATAGCCGGTGCCGCCTGCGGTGCCGATCTTGCCGATCACGGCCAGCACGATGTCCTTGGCGGTCACGCCGGCCGGCAGCGCGCCGTCCACCTGCACCAGCATGGACCTGGATTTCTTGGCCAGCAGGGTCTGGGTCGCCAGCACGTGCTCCACTTCCGAGGTGCCGATGCCGTGCGCCAGCGCGCCGAAAGCGCCGTGGGTCGAGGTGTGCGAGTCGCCGCACACCACGGTCATGCCCGGCAGCGTCGCGCCCTGCTCCGGGCCGATCACGTGCACGATGCCCTGGCGCTTGTCGTTCATGTTGAAGTAGGTCATGCCGACCGACTTGGTGTTCTTGTCCAGGGTTTCCACCTGCAGGCGCGAGACCGGGTCTTCGATGCCGTGCGAACGGTCCGTGGTCGGAACGTTATGGTCGGCCACGGCCAGGTTGGCCGACAGGCGCCAAGGCTGGCGGCCGGCATTGCGCAGGCCGTCGAATGCCTGCGGGCTGGTCACTTCGTGTACCAGGTGGCGGTCGATGTACAGGAGGGCGGTGCCGTCTTCCTCGGTGCGTACTACGTGGGATTCCCAGAGTTTGTCGTAAAGCGTTTTCATGATGCTGCCAAATAAGGTGATCCGTTTGATTATGCCATATTTTGTGCAATGCAAAATCCGGCTGTTTTCCGCCTTGTGAGCAATTCAACGTAGATTTCGAGCGATGGCGCCAAATAAAAAAAGCCTGCAGCCCCTTTTTGGGAGGCTGCAGGCTTGTGTATTTCAGTTTTTCCTGGAGGTGGCTTACGCCGCCATCCTTACACTTCCCCTGCAACCGTCCATCAGGAACGATAGGCCAACTACTAGGACCAGGTCGCCCTCGGCGGAACGCGCGGTGCCGGTGATGCCGTCCACCGACAACGCGGTCATCGGTTTAATCACCAGGTCGGCAGTGCCATCCACGGCCGCAACGGCCAGGATGTACGGCTGCGGCGAGTTGATGACGATGCCCACGCGCTCCGAGCATGGCTCGTAGCCCAGCGCACCGGCCAGCGAACGCACGGGCAATGGACGGCCCTGGTCCTTGAGGACCGGCGCGCCGCCCACTTCCATGAACACTTCCGGCAGTTCGACCACGCGCTCGACCACCGCCATCGGCAACGCCAGCAGCGCACCGGAGGTGGAGACCAGCATGGTCGGCACGATCGACAGTTCGATCGGCAGGCGGATGGCGAACTTGGTGCCCTTGCCCAGGGCCGATTCGATATGGATCGCGCCGCGGTTCTTTTCCACGGCGGTCTTGACCACGTCCATGCCGACGCCGCGGCCGGATACGGAAGATGCCACTTCCTTGGTCGAGAAGCCCGGCAGGAACACCAGCTGGTAGGACTCGTCGTCCGACAGGTTGGCGCTCGGCGAGATCAGGCCCTTCTCCGCTGCCTTGCGGCGCAGCGCGACCGGGTCCATGCCCTTGCCGTCGTCCTGTAGCACGATCATGACGGAGTTGGCCTCCTGCCATGCCTTCAGCGAGATGTAGGCCTTCGGCGGCTTGCCGATGGCCATGCGGGCGTCCGGCGCTTCCACGCCGTGGTCCAGCGCGTTGCGCAGCATGTGCACCAGCGGGTCGTACAGGCTGTCCACCACCACGCGGTCCACTTCGGTTTCCGCGCCTTCGATGGTCAGCTCGACTTCCTTGCCCAGGTCCTTCGCCAGCTCGCGCACCAGGCGCGGGAACTTCTGGAACAGGCGTCCGACCGGCTGCATGCGGGTCGCCAGGGTGGCGCGCTGCAGTTCGGTGGAATAGCGCGAAGCGCGCTCCAGGGTTTCGGTCAGGGCCGACATCAGCGTCGCCGCCTGGCCTTCGAACTTGAATTGCTGCAGGCGTTCCAGCAGGACCGCTGCCTGGTTGGCGGCCTGCACCGATTCGCCGGCCACTTCCAGCAGTGCATCGAGCTTGACGGCGTCGATACGGATCGATTCTTCCTTGGCCGGCGCGGAGGTCGGCTTGGCTTCGCCGGCCGGGCGTTCTTTCGCCTCCGGAGCCGGGGCATGCACCGCAGCCTGGGTGCCTTCGGCGGCAGCATGCGCCGCAGCCACGCCTTCGGCACGCGCATCGGCCACCGGACGCACATAGGTGCCAGGCGGCACCACGGCTTCGTACATGCCTTCCCAGTCCAGGCCATCGGCCGATGGCGCAGCGGCAGGGGCAGCGCCCGGTGCAGCGGCAGCCGGGGCGGCGGCAGGTGCCGCAGCGGCCGGCGTCGGCGCTGCAGCCGGCTTGGCCTTGCCCGCGGCGGAGCTGGCCTTGCCCTCGATCGCATCCTTCAGGATCGCTTCGAGGTCGGCCGGCATAGGCGCCAGCTGGTCCGGCGCATTGCCGTTATTCAGGTCGGTCAACTGGTCGGCCACGAAGCCGGACGCCTGCAGCGCAGCTTCGATCGACAGCGGCGTGACGGGCGCCGCGCCGGTGCGCAGCGCGTCGAACAGGTTCTCGGTCAGGTGGCAGGCCGACACCAGCGCGCCCAGATTCATGAAGCCCGCACCACCCTTGATGGTGTGGAACGAGCGGAAAACTGCGTTCAGCGTTTCCTTGTTGTCGGGGTCACGTTCGAGGCGCAGCAGGTGCTCTTCGACGTTGACGGCCAGGTCCATGGCCTCGACAACGAACTCCTTGAGCATATCGTCCATTAGAACCCCAGGTCGGCAAGCAGGTCATCGACGCTGTCCTGATTCAGGGCTTCCGAAGGCACGGACGGACCCGACATCAGCGACACCTCTTTCTGCGCAATCTTCTCGCGCACATCGGCCGGCGCATTGTCTTTCAGCAGTTGCGCCAGCTCGGATTCGACCTTCTTGGTGATGGCGACGACCTTCTTGATCAACTGGCCGGTGATGTCCTGGAAGTCCTGGGCCATCATGATCTCCAGCAGGCGCGCTTTTTCCGCCTCGGTCGCTTCCGACACCTTGGCGGCGAAGGCACGCGAATCGCCGGCCAGGGCTTTGAATTCGTCGATGCTCAGCTTGCCCGCAAACAGGGCCGCCCAGCGCTCTTCCATTTCCTTCGACTGCTTGGACAGCACTTCCTGTGCCGGCATGCCGTCGTCCAGGGTATTCAGGACCTTGTTGGCTGCCTGCTCGGTCAGCGAGGCCACGTATTCGAGGCGATCCTGCGCGTCCACGATCTGGGTGGACGCTTCGGTCAGGGCCTTGTCGTAGCCCAGTTCGCGCAGCGAATCGTGCAGCAGGCGCACGATGCCGCCCAGGCGCTCGAACATGCCTTCCGCGTGCTCGCCGCCTTCGGCCGGCGCGTCGCCGCTGACTGCAGCCGGTTCAGTGGCCGGGACCGGGGCCGGGGCTGCCGCCTTGCTCGATGCTGCTACTGAATCAAACAGGCTTTCCAGGTCATCGGAATCGCCCGACCCGGATGCCGCAGCGGCCGCGGCAGGCGCTGGAGCAGGTGCAGGCGCGTTGGCCCGTTGCGCAGATACTTCCTCAAATAATGCATCGAAATCATCAGCGGCGTCGGTCATAATTCCTGCTTCTCCATAATTTTCAAAAGTTCCTGCTGCCGGGAAAAAATTGTCAAATTTGACGCTCGGCAATAAACAAGGCACTCACGCGAGTGTAACAGGGGCAGCCCACTCAGTTCAATCTCTTAGGTGAAGCCAAATCGCCCTCCAAGTGTACTGTTGTATTTGCGGATGGTGTGAAATACACGCTGCAAGCCCCTGAAATAACGGGAATTTGCGCCATCTGCGATGTGCTCGTGACAGTTTCTTGATAATTATCAACTCTTTACAGCAGAACAATACTGGTAAACGGGGCTACAATGAAGGCAGGAACTGGCTCTTTTAAATAGTTAAAGGAGGCTGAGATATGTATCGGAAAATCCTGATTACGACGGACGGCTCGGCCGTTTCCAGCAAGACCGCCTGCGCCGGGGTCGAATTCGCCCAGCAGCTAGGCGCGGAAGTGCTGGCCCTGTTCGTGGCGCCGGAATACCAGTACCCGATTTACGTGGAGATCATTCCGCCCAGCTACCCAAGCGAAGAAGAGTACCGTGCGGCAATGCAGCGCGCCGGCAATGAGCATGTCCAGTCTATCCTTGAGTCCTGCGCGAAAAAAGGCGTGCGGGCGGAAGGCATGACAGCCTTTGCCGAAAGCGCCGCGCTGAAGATCGTGGACGTGGCCAGCCAGTGCGGCTGCGACCTGATCTTCATTGGCTCGCACGGCCGCAGCGGCTGGGGCCACCTGCTCCTGGGCAGCGTGACCAACAAGGTGCTGTCGCATACCAAGATCCCGGTGCTGGTGCACCGGCTGATCAAAGACCCGCGCCCGGCCTGAACGGCCTGGCGTTACCACGCGCTCCGGCCTGCCGGGCCGGAGCGTGAAGACCAGTATTGCTAACTATTGAGGAACTATGATTCGAATTGTCATTGCCGACGACCACACCATCATGCGCGAAGGGCTCAAGCGCATTCTTGACGGGGCTCCCGACATCGACATCGTAGGCGAAGCCATCGACGGCTTCGAAGTCCTCACCCACATCCGCCAGGGCGGCTTCGACCTGCTGCTGCTCGACTTGTCCATGCCAGGACGCAGCGGCGTCGATCTGATCCGCCAGATACGCAGCGAATCGCCCAAGCTGGCCATCCTCATCCTCACCATGCACGAGGAAGAGCAATACGCGGTGCGCGCCATCCGCGCCGGCGCCCAGGGCTACCTGACCAAGGAAAGCGCCGGCACCCAGCTGGTGGGCGCGATCCGCAAGGTGGCCTCCGGCCGGCCCTATATTTCCACCGAAGTAGCCGAGCAACTGGCGCTGAACATCATGCAGCCGGCCGAAACCTTGCTGCACAAGCAGCTCTCCGACCGCGAATTCGAAGTGTTTTCGCTGCTGGTGTCGGGAAAATCCATCACCGAGATCGCCAACGGCCTGCACCTGAGCGTCAAAACCGTCAGCACCCACAAGACCCGCATCATGCAGAAGATGGGCATGGCTTCGCTGTCCGAAATGGTCCAGTACGCAGTGGCGCACAAGCTGCTGACCCCGTTCAAGGCATGATGGACAAGATTGCCTTTAGGATAATTCCTACACCACCGGTCTACCCTCCTACGGGCATATTCAGCAACCACTGATATTTTTCCCACATTCACGTTGGCATACTGAAACCATTCCGTTTGGGAACCAGGAGATCAGCATGCTCTCAACGCAACCCGTGTCCCATGAGGCCGGCCGCCAGCGGCAAGGCCGTTTGTGGTCCAACCTGAAAGAAGTGTGCGAACTGCTGCACTTGCCGCCGGTATCGCTCAATTCCGAAGAGCTGCTGTTCCAGCATGTGCAGTTCAAGACCGGCCAGCGCGTGCATACGATTGGTCAGCCGTTCGACATGCTGTACGTGGTCAACTCCGGCTTCATGAAAACGGTGCTGATTGACGAATTCGGCAACGAGCAGGTGCTGGCCTTCCCGATGAAAGGCGACCTGATGGGCGTGGACGGCATCCACAGCAAGACTTACGCCTCGGAGGCGGTGGCGCTGTCGGACTGCGACCTGATCCTGCTGCCGTTCAAGAAGCTGACCACGCTGGGCCGCACCCACGTGGAGCTGGAGAACATGATGTACGGCGTGATGAGCCGCGAGCTGGTGCGCGAGCAAGCCATGATCGGCATGCTGGGCGCCCTGAGCGCGGAGGCCCGGGTGGCACGCTTCCTGGTCACGCTGTCGGAAAAGTTTTCGCAGATGGGTTATTCGAGCAAGCTGTTCAATCTGCGCATGACGCGCCACGAGATCGGCAGCTACCTCGGCTTAACGCTGGAAACGGTCAGCCGCACCCTGTCCGCCTTCAACGAGATCGGGCTGATCAGCGTGGACCAGCGCACCATCGGCATCAAGGACGTCGACGCCCTGAAATCCCTGCGTCGCCTGCCGCCATCGCGCACGCGCAGCAAGCTGCCGTCGCGCGCCAAAGCCGCCGCCAGCGAAGCTGCCGTGCCGCTGCTGGCGACACTGTAAAGAGTACTACTCACCCAGCTTTGGCCCGCTTCGGCGGGCCTCTTTTTTTCTTCAATAATTTATTTGACAAGCATTGCCGACCTGCGCATAATGCAAATGCGAATCATTCTTATCTGAGGAAAAACAACAATGCCACATTCCGCCACGATCGACGCCCCCAAACCCAAGGCTGCTGCCGCCCCTGCCGCGCAGCAGCCGACCCCGCCCCAACCGCTGCGCCGCTACACCACCGCCGGCTTGATGGAAGACCAGCGCGAAATCGAAATTGAACATGCCGGCCGTATTTACCGACTTCGCATCACGCAGTTGAACAAGCTGATCCTGACTGCCTGAGGCTTACCCTCCCCAATCGCCAGCCAGCCGTCACACACGGCCGCCAGCCACCCCTGAACTTTTGGAGTGATTCATGGCTATCGACCGCAACGACCCGATCTTCACGCACAGCGCCGCTGCCCGGCAGCCGGAACTGATGCTGTCCGCCGTGCTGCACCTGATGTCGCACTACACAGCCAACGCCGCCGACAACGGCGGCTGCGTCAAGCTGGCATCCGTCATCGAGCGCCACCTGAAAGCGCTGTCGGCACTGCCCGACCTGTCGCCTGTGCTGCGCGCCACCTGCCAGCAATTGTGCGAACAGTGGGGCGCCGTGGTCGAACAAGCCCGTCCTCCGCAAGAACGCGCCAGTTTCCTGGCGCGCCTGATCGGCCGTCCGCGCCCTGCCCCGCTGCCCGCCTGAGGCCCGCCATGTGCGACAAGCATGACACGCCCGCCGCCAAGCCAGCGGCCGCAGAACCGGCACGCCGCCGCCGCATCTGGGACCTGCCCCACACCTGCCACTGCCCGCTGGTCGGCGTCGGCCTGCCGCTAGGCGTACTGCGCAAAATCGTCACCAAGGCAGTCGGCGGCAAAGTGCTGGCCGACGACTACGAAGTGCACGTTGGCGCCGTCAGCGAATGCGGCAGCCGCAACCGCCTGTCCGAAGCCGTGCAGAAGGAACTGGAACGCCGCTACGCCGCGGTGATCCAGCGCTTCCGCCCGGCCCGCGACGCCAAGGCACTGGAAGCGCTATGGCAAGCCGCCGTCGCCAGCGGCGACGTCCCCGGCCCGTTCTGGGCCGGCCTGAGCCACCCGCACTGCACGCTTGAACTGCAGGAGCGCATGTGCCGCGACCTGCACATGATCCAGCACCAGGCCGGCGCCGCCACGCGCGCCGACATCAGCCGCCTGCAAGCGCTCGAACAATCCAATGCCACGCTGGAGCGCGAACTGGCGCGCCAGCAGCAGCGCAGCGCCGCCTGGCAAGCCGAACGCCACGCCGAGCAGGAAGCCCATGCCGCCGCCGTGATGCAACTGCGCGCACAGCTGGTGGGGCGCGACAGCGTGCTCGCCTCCCTGCGCCAGCAACTGGAAGAGCTGCACGCCGCCATCCCTGGCCTCGCCACGCGCGAACGCCTGGCCAGGCAGCTGGCCGACACCGAGCAGCGCGTGCACGAACTGCGCGCCGAAGCCGCCGCCACCCGCGCCGAAGCCAGCGCCCTCGAACGCCAATTGAACGAAGCAAGGGCCGCACTCACCGCGGCCACAGCGCAACCATCGCCTGCCATGACGGCAGCCGCCACCGCTGCAACGGGCGGGCCGGCTGCCAGGGCGGGCACCACGGCACAGCGCATCACCCTGCACGGCCTGCTGGCCGAACGCGTGCTGTGCGTCGGCGGCCGCGCCGGCAACGTCGCCGGCTACCGCAGCGTCATCGAAGATGCCGGCGCCGAATTCCTGCACCACGACGGCGGCCTGGAAGACAACGTCGCCCGCCTGGAAAGCAGCATGGCCGCCGCCGACCTGGTAATCTGCCAGACCGCCTGCATCAGCCACAGCGCCTACTGGCGCGTGAAGGACTTCTGCAAGCGCCACCAGAAACGCTGCATCTTCGTCGACAACCCCAGCGTCACCACCCTCCAGCGCGCCCTCGAACCCCAATAAAATCGGGGTCAGGTCTGTCATTTGGACACCGGCGCACCAGGTTTGATCTGCCTCAATACGCAAAATCGACCAGTTTCGCGTATTGAGGCAGATCAAATGTTTGCGCTAGCTGTCCGAAAGACAGACCTGACCCCGAATAAAAAACGCCCCGGCGCTTGCGCGCTCGGGGCGTTTTGCTACTTCTGAACTCGGCGATTAGAAGGTGTAGTTGCCGGTCAGGTAGAAGGTGCGGCCCATTGGGTCGGCGTAGCGTGGGTCGAAGCCAACCTGGTGGCCCGAGGAGTTACGCAGCGACAGTGGTGGATCGCGGTCCAGCAGGTTCTTGATGCCAGCGCGCAGTGCCAACTGCTTGTTGACAGTCCACTTGCCTTGCCAGTCCCAGGTCAGGTGCGATGGCACGTGCAGGCGCACGGTTTCCAGTTTGCTGGTGTCCAGGTTCAGCACGCTCGCCGACGCGTCGGTGTAGCCGTTGCGGTAGTTGGCGATCAGGGTGTTGCTGAAGGCACCGGTGTCCAGGGTGGTGGTCCAACGTACCACGTGGCGGAACGACACGGCGTTGTTGATGCCGAAGAAGTTCATGCTGTTGGTCCACTGGTCCGAGGTACCTGGCTTGGTGTAGTCGGACTTGATCAGGTAGGTACCTGCCAGGTTCGAAGTCAGGTTACCGAACGCGAATTTCTGGCGTGCGGTGAAGTCCCAGTCGATACCCTGGTTGTGGGTCTTGCCGATGTTGATCGACAGCGACTTGATGGCCCAGTAGGTAGCGCCGGTTGCTGGCTCGGTGAAGGTGGTGAACAGGTCGCGCCACTTGGCTGGATCGGAGAAGATCAGCTGCTCGGACACGGACGATACCGCGTCGGTCATCTTCACATCCCACAGGTCGGCACCGAAGGAGAAGGCGTTGGTCGGCTCAGCGCGGAAGCCCACGGTGAACTGCTTCGACTCTTCCGGCTTCAGGTCTGGGTTGCCAACGGAGTACACGTTGTACTGGGTCTTGCCTGGGCGGCACAGCGCGTCGTTACCCAGCACGGTTGGGCAGCCGTACGAGCTGGCGGTGAAGCCGGCGGTCACTTGCGGCTGGGCGATGTCCAGCATTGCAGGGGCCTTGAAGCCGGTGCCGTAGGAGCCGCGCACCAGGAAGCCGGTGGTTGGCTGCCAGCGTGCCGAGACCTTGTAGGTGGTTGCGTGTTCACGCTTGCCCACGGTCTTGTTGTTCACGCCGTCGTCGATCGCCGAGTAGCCGTCGTAACGCACGCCAGCCGACAGTTCGATGGTCTTCGAAATTGGCGCGGCCAGTTCGGTGAACACACCGTAGGTGTCGCGCTTCATGTCGTACTGGGCTGGAGCGCTGAAGTTGTAGATCGAACCGTTGGTTGCTGCTTCGGTCGGGGTCTGCTCGTAGTGGTAGTTGCGGAAGTCGCCGCCCACTGCGATCTGCGCGGCGCCGCCTGGCAGGTCGAACAGTTCACGCGAGCCGCGTGCGTCGATACCCTTCAGGGTGGTCGATGCGGTACGGATCGAGCCAACGAAGGTTGCGTCGGCGATCGCTTGCTTGGTCGCGTCGCTCAGGTTGCCGATCGGGTTGAACGGATCGATGGTGCGGTTCGCAATCATGCTGCGGAACGGGGTGTTCAGCGCGTAGCCTTCGGTGTAGCGCTCGTCGATCTTGTTGCGCGACCAGGTCAGGCCGGTGTTGAACGACCAGGCGCCCAGTTCACCTTCTGCGCCAGTGACGAAGTGGGTGGAATCGGTGATGGTGTTGCTTGCGCGGCTGCCGAAGTCATAGGTACGGTACAGGGCGTTGACCGAAGTCACGCGCGAATCCTGGTCCGCGGTCAGGTTTGGCTTGATGTAGTCGTTGTAGTACGCGGAACCCTTGGCGACGCTGATCGGCGCGGTGTTGGCGGCGATACGGGCGGTCAGGTCCAGGCGCGACAGCGCGGTTTCTGCGAACAGGTTGATGTTGTCGGTCAGCTTGAAGGTCGCCTTGCCGAAGAAGCTGTCACGCTTGTTCTCTGGGACGATTTCCACCATCGTGCCGGAGTCGAAGCCGCAGTTCTGGGTGGTGGCGTCGTTGGTGGCCTGGTAGACGTTCAGTGGTGCGCACTTGCCGTTGTTGGCTTTGTAGTACGGGTTGAAACCGATGGTTTCGGTGCCGCCGCCGACCTTGTTCATCTTCACCGATGCGTTGGCAGGAATTGCCGACGAGCTGGTGCGGTCCATCACGTAGTTGTTGCCGTTCAGGGTGAATGGCACGTAGGAGGTCTTGGCGAATTCGCGCTCGGTGGCCTTGACCGCGGTGCGCTCGTCGTGGCGGTAGGAGCCGACCAGCTTGATGCGGCCCGCTTCGTCGGACCAGCCGGTGGTCAGGTTGAAGTAGGTCTGGCGGCCGGCGCTGCTGTCGAACGGCTGGCTCACGGACGCTTCAACGGAAGTGGCCTTGACGTTGTCCTTCAGGATGAAGTTGATGACGCCGGCGATCGCGTCCGAACCGTACAGTGCGGATGCGCCGTCGGTCAGGATTTCCACACGCTCAACTGCGCTCATCGGAATGGCATTCAGGTTGACGGCGGAACCGGAACCTTGCGGCGCCAGGCGGCGGCCGTTCAGCAGCACCAGGGTGTAGGATTCGCCGATGTCGTGGATCGAAGCGGATACGCGGCCGCCCGAGTTCGAGCCAGCAGCGACTGCATCGACGGTGAAGCCTTGCATTGCTGGCAGGGCCTGGATCAGGTCGGCTACGGTGCCAGCGCCGGTCTTGGCGATGGTTTCGGCGGACAGGCGCTGCACTGGCAGTGCGCCTTCGACGGCGATACGCTTGATCGCGGAACCGGTGATTTCAACGCGCTGCATCGGCGCTTCTTGCGCGGCAGCTTGGCCGGCGGCCACCAGGGCCAGGGCCGACATCGCCAGGCGCACGGAACGCGCACCGATCTTTTCTTGGAATGCCATTTCTTTACTCCTTCGGGTTTCTGAAAACGTTCGAATGAGCAAAGTTTCTTTTTTGCATTTTGCTCACCGACCGCGGA
>Ga0209436_100655_pt1 | contig 14770 bp, 8 predicted proteins | sample AraplaF_Cvi_mTSA_FD_184263 | JGI IMG/M metagenome (GOLD analysis project Ga0209436, IMG submission 184263) | Arabidopsis root microbial communities from the University of North Carolina, USA - plate scrape MF_Cvi_mTSA (SPAdes) (version 2) | ecosystem: Host-associated > Plants > Roots > Endosphere ...
GATTCAAACCTGCCTGCCGCTCCATAGCAGCTCTTGCCTTTACATAAGGCCACACGAATATTCTGCCCGCTCTCCAGTATCCAATCTCCTGCCCCATCCAAAAGAACATAGCAGAATCGCTCACCTGGAAATTGGTATAATATTGCGGTATGCCTAAACCATACCTTGATGCGCGTAGTGTACCATAACCGGCATAAGCAGCTTTCCACTGTCTGCCAGGAATAGCGCCCATGATAACATAACCGGTATCATGTGCATTGTCCACTACATCTCCTGCCCTGAACTTAAAAGCCCAAAGCCCCTTATCAGGTGTTAAAGGAACAGAAAAAGCATACCCACTATCCGTTGCCTTCATGTCAAGGTCTACAGCAGACCAATGGTACAAGGTATCATAAATGTACGCTGCGCCTTTAACCGGCTTACCTGTTTTTAACAGTGCTGCATCAGGATGATATAACAACCGTGCGGTATCTCCTATCGAAGGTCGTTCTGGTGTAATCTTAAGTCGCTGACCCTGCGCCTGTGTGCCCATAAAGGCACACAGGGCTGAAATCAGGACAAAACTAAATTTCATTCCTTTCATTATAATAATCACGGATTTTGTTCGATCTCTGGATTCAGATTGATATTATAAACAGCAATCGGGAATACATACCTGTTGCTGGAAGGTTCCAGCGTATAGGTTTGACCCTGCCAGGTACGTGTATACGTTTTGGAGAACAACGGATCATCTTTCAAACGACGCTGATCCATCCACGGTAACAGGCGGCACATAAACTCACGTCTGCGTTCTTCAATCACTTTCACAAGTGCATCATTCTTATCAGTAGCAGTCAATGCTACGTAATCAGCCGCTTTGAAACGTTTTTGTCTCAGCAGATTCACCTCATCCATCGCAGCATCCGAACTGCCTGCACGCGCCAATGCTTCTGCTTTGATCAGCATCATTTCAGGTACAGAAGTACCAATATTCCTGTTCTCAAAGTTTATCTGCTCCCTGTTGAAATACCGGCCAGTGAAGCTGGAACCGAAATAGCTGGCTGCATCTTTCGTAAACAACTTGTAACGCATATCGCTTGTTCCCAGCAGGTTAAGAATATCGTCACTTAATCTCAAAACAAAAGGAGAATAAGTAAAAGCTTGTGAAGCAATCTTTCCGAAAATGATCTCCGGATCACTCTTCCTGTAAGGCATAGTCGTGATGGTTCCCAGGTCATTCAGTGAATTCTGCAATGCCAGTGTGCTATCAGCATACAAACCTGCATTCACATAATCACCTTTTAACAGGTAGAAACGTGCCAGCAGTGAGTAAGCCGCTGCTTTATCAGGCAGTGTATTATAACCACTTGCTACAGGCAGAGATAATACCGCCTTTTTCAGGTCACTCTCAATCTGGTTGTATATCGTTGCCACTGAAACACGGTTCAGTTTCTGTTTCAGGTCCTGTGTTAGTACCAGGGGTACACCAAGGTCAGAAGATGCAGTTGCACTATTATAAGGTTTGGCATATTCATTCACCAGGTTGATATAGGCATCAGCCCTATGTGTCAATGCCTCCGCTATCAGCTCCGCTTTTGCGGAATCAGTACCACCTGTACTATTAGGCACTTCATTGGTAATGACGTTACAGTTATAAATACGACCGTAATAAGTATCCCAATCAGGATCATGACTTGTAATCACTTCAATAATCGGTGATTTCCATAAATATACGTTCCTGATAAAAAAGTAATCGCTGTACCCTTCGATAGTCGTCTGTTGTGCATTATCTACAATTGCCACATCCGCTGCCGCCAGGTCTGTCATCTTACCACCGGTTTCAAACGTGTTAGTATTATTCAGGATGTAACGGTAGTTGTCAATCGCGCTGGGTATCAGGCTACCCTGCGTTTTTATATCGGTATATTTACTACAGCTGCTGGCCAGTGCAAGACCACCTAACAACAGCATTGAGAGATATTTATTGTTCATTGTAATTTCAAATTTTGGTTAGAAGCCTACATTCAACATCAGGTTGTATTGCGGGGTAGCTGGCAGGTGCAACACAGTGCTCGCCAATACCGGCACATAATCAGGATCAAGTCCCAGCTTATTCTTCTTCCAGATCAATCCGAGGTTACGTACTGCCCCGCTTATTTTGATATTCTTTGCAAACACTTTTCCGGCCATCTCTGAAGGCAACTGGTATGACAGTGAAATCTCACGCAAACGGATATAATCGCCTGACTGAATATTTACATCAGAATAAGCATAGCGCATCACTGAAGTTGCAGCATAAGAACCTGCTATACCCGGTACAATGGTCTTAGTTTCATCACCTGGATTCTGCCATCTGTTAGCAATATCTCCGGAGGTATTGTAGTACAGTTTGCGGGAGTTTGGATATTGTGAAGCCACCGGCGCACGGAATACTGATCCAAAACTATAAGTAGCCAGCACAAACATTGACCAGTTCTTATACCTGAAAGTATTCTGCCATGAACCATATACCGGAGCAGTTCTGCGACCCATATATTTTACCGCACCCATATCTGTAATAGCTACATTGGAACGAACTTTATTGCCATTCTGGTCATAGATCTGCGTCCAGCCTAAACTGTCGAGGCCCGCATTCCTGTAAGCAAAAATCGCATCAGACGCATATCCTTCGATAGGCCCGGAGAAACTGGAATAGAAACCAGTAGTCGGCTTCAGCAGACTGCTGGTTACCTTGTTTGTATTATAAGAGAAGTTGATTCCCATGTTCCATCCAAAGTCTTTGCTATCCACAATCGCTCCATTGATGCCCAGGTCTACACCTCTGTTACTCATCGTAATACCATTGCGGTAGATAGAGTTGCCGGAACCCAGCAATGTTGGGTTTACCTCCAGGTAATAAATGATGTCTGAACCCCTCTTGTTATACACATCGATCGTACCACTCAGGCGGCCATTCAGCACACCATAGTCAATACCAAAGTTGGTCACATATGTGTTCTCCCATTTCAATGCAGGGTTTGCCGGGGAAATTACAGAAGCAGTCGGTAATCCTGTCTGGGAACTTGAACTACCCAGCGAGATGTTGGTAAATGGACGGAGGCTCTGATTGATGTTACCATTCACACCAAATGTACCGCGCACACGCAGGGAATTCACCCAGGTTATATCCTGCATAAATCTTTCCTTCATTACATTCCAGCTCAAACCAGCAGACCAGAAAGGTTTTGCACGGTATTTTTTATCCAGGCCAAAGTTGTTATAGTCATCATAGCGTACGCTACCGGATAAAGTATATTTATTCTTATAGGTGTATGCAGCATTACCATAGTAAGATAAATAACGCTTTATATAGTCAGTCTGTGTTGGATAACCACCCAGATAACCACCGGAATAATCCATAGTAGCATAATAGGAACCATAAGCAGTGACAACACCAATACCCGTTTCCGGATTATAACCGTAGATAGTATATGTATTAGCAGAGTTCAGGGTCTGTCTGGCTTCCATACCTGCCAGTGCACTGATCTGATGGTCTTCCTTTATAGACCTGTTATATGTAAACTGGCCACGCGCACTATAGTTATTCATGTTATTGTTGGTCGCCTGCAGTATACCTCCGTCAGGGAAATTATGTGTCAGCGTTGTACCAGACATCACGGTTCCCCTGTTGTACAGATCCCTTGCATAGAAACTGTTCTTATCCTGCATATTACGGATGGTGAAGAAGTCACGCTCCTGCATATAAGCAGCATTGAAACCTAAACCCTTATAGATAGGAATGTCGAGGGTAATTGTACCGGAATAGTTATTATCACGGGTATAATTTCTACTCATTTTCAGCTCATCCAGGTAATTTTTAGACCATGTTTTGTAGCCCAGATTTTCCAGTGAATCAGCATAATGCTCGCCGATGGAATAATAGAAATTATCATGAATATCATCGTATGGCATAAAGGTAGTTGCACCGTTCAACAATGGGTACAGCCCACTACCATTATTAGCATAGTTAAAGAACGCACCTTTCAGACTTACACCTAATGTGATTTTCTTCAGGATCTTAAATTCCTGGTTAGCTGTCAGGTTAATACGTTCTCCGGCGTTACCTTTCGTACTGGTATTTTCCCTGGAATAAGCACCAGACAGGTAATAGGTATGTACATCCGTTCCACCACTTACTGACAGGTTGTAGTTCTGTGCAGTTGCAGACTGCATCAGATAATCGCTCAGCTGACTATAATTATTTCTCTTACTCAGCTCAGCCACCTTTGCATCATATTCACTCTGCGAGATAATACCTGATTTCAGCTGAAATGCCAGGTCCACACCTTTATCAACATAATATTTAAGACCGGAAGTATAAGGATTGTAAGAGGCCGCAGTCACGATACCTTTATCCACCATCTCCTTATCCAATGCGAGTACCTGTGCACTGTTCATCAGTTTGAGATATCCAATATCAGGGCGCGCCTGTGTACTGAATCCTACACCAAAGTTTACAGCTGGCTGGCGTAAGCGGCCTTTCTTTGTCTGGATCACAATCACACCATTTGCAGCACGTGTACCCCAGATAGAAGCAGCAGCAGCATCGCGGAGAAAAGTGATCTGTTCAATATCGTTCGGGTTCAAATTCTTCATATCGAACTCTGTCGGAAAACCATCTACAACTATTAGCGGACTGGTTTCACTTTGCAGTGTAGTTGTACCACGAATATTATAGTTGTAGTTGTTCATACCAATGGTACGCGTATTACTTGCAGCAGCAGGTGTTACGTTGTCGTACACAAAAGAGTTATCACCAGCTGTGAGCTGCATCTGCAAACCAGGCACCATTCCCTCGAGACGGTTGATCACGTTCGCAGTCGGGATCTTTTCCAGCTCCTTCGCAGTTACTACGCCAAAGGAACCAGTCGCACGTTCTTTAGGCAGGTTTACATAACCGGTAGAAACTACTTCTACAGGCTTCAGGTAACCCGTTTTGTCTTTCAGTGCTACTTTGTAATAAATTGCATTGTTTACAGGTAAGGTCTGGCTCTCATACGCAATACAGGATACCTGGATCTTTTGCGTATTGACAGGCACTTTCAGGGTAAAATCCCCGTTCTTGCCGGTCACCGCCATGTATTTTGTACCAGGTACCATGATGGTTGCTGAAGACACAGGCGCCATTGATTCATCGGTTACCACACCCACCAGCACACGTGTTTCCGTACCCGTAGTATCAAAAGATCTGTTCGTTTGTACCTGCGTCATTTGCAAAACAGGCTGCTGAGAAGCTGCCTTATCAGAGACAGCTTCTTCAGGAGCCACATGGTTGGTTTTATCCTTCTCTTTAGCTTTATCCGGAGTACCATAAATAGCATACTGAGATCCGCCCAGTTTCCTGAACTTCAGATTGTATGGCTTCAATACAGCAGAGAGGTAGTCTTCTACCTTCTTAAAACTGTCATCTGTCGGCGTATTTACACGCTTGTTGCTGACCAGTTCATCTTCATAGATAAAGGAAACATGAAATTGCCTTGAAGCTTTGTTCAACGCTTCTTTCAATGTGAGTGTTGGTTGATTTTGGCTGGCTACGGCAGCAAACATCTGCAAGCTGATGGCAAGCATCAGGCAACAGAAGGCCGCAACCTTTTTCAGATTGATCATGCCTGTAAGCAATTTAAATTGACAAAAAATAGAACGATAGCGTACCCTGTTTCGAAATCTCAGTTCAGCTGTCCCTTGTTAAAATCAGTTGGGTGTTACAATGATGGTTGATCCCTGCTGTGTCACTTTTGCATCTAATATTACAGCAAGTGCGTCCATAAGAACGGCTTTGTCGGTCATCTCAATTTCTCCGCTGATCTTCTTGTTTAAGAGCGAAGAATCAGATGCCTGGATCTGGTATCCCCAATCGTCTTCCAGTACACCAAAAAAGTCGGCTACAGGGGTCTGGTCCAATTGCAGCTTTCGCTGCTGCCAGCCCATTACTTTGGACACGGGAACTTTCTTTTGTACCAGATCTTTTTGTTCACTGTCATAGCGGGCCATATCACCCGGTTGGGACAGGATCAGTTTTTTCTCAGCAGAAGCAGCTACCATTAGTTTGCCTGTATTTAATACAACAGCGGTAACACCTCTACGGTTGCGAATGTTGAAAGAAGTTCCCAGTACATGTACGTCCACGCCATTGCTGTGTACGTCAAACTGCTGGTCTACACGCTTTCTTACATTGAAAAAAGCTTCTCCGTCGATCCATACCTCGCGGTTAACCCATTCTTTTTTGTACTTGATAGCAGAGTGCCCGTTCAGGGTCACTTCAGTACTGTCTGGCAAGTATATTGTTTTAATTTCCCCAAAGTTGGAGGCTATGTTCACCTCTTTGTTTCCCGGGCGGAAAATCAGCCAGGAAGCAGCGGCAACAACACCTATAGCGACAGCAGCACGGGCGATATAAACCAACGGGCTTTTGCGCGCATAAAGCTTGTTATTACCTATATTATTATAGATCTCATCCCACATTTCACGTTGCTGCAGCGGCGTAGGGCGCTCGTGCACAACGTACAGGCTTCGGGCAATCGTCACGGCGGCATCCACATCAGCAGCTTTGTCCGGGTAGGCAGTCACGAAAGATTGCCAGAAAGCGGTATTGGCTGCATCGGGAAACTTTACCCACTCCAGGAAGTAAGGAGATGTAGCCAGTTGCTGGCTCGTATAATTACTATAACTATGTATGGAGTGGTGCATCCTTTCGTTCTGTTTTAAGGCCCTTTGAATATATAAAGACAAAAAAGGGGCATTTGTGCCCCATGATCTTTAACTTTTTTTTAAATTTTTTTTATCCCTTCAGGAAAGTGAGCAGCAGAGCGGTTCCTGTGGCCCCACCCATCAGCTCTTTCAAGGCGGCCAATGCACGGGCGGTGAGCTTGTAGGTACCCCTGACCTGCATATTCATCAGATCCGCAATTTCCTCGAAAGAAAGCCCTTCGAAGAAACGGAGGTAAATAATTTCCCTTTGCTTGCTGGTGAGCCGGACCAGGGCTTCCTGTACTTTCTTTTTCAGAATGGCCTGTTCTTCACCAGCTATCAGGTGAGAATCCATGCCGATCTCAAAATGAAATTCCGGCTGTTCATCCGTATATGTTGTATTAGCTCTGGACTTGAGTAAGCGAAAGAGGTGATTCCTGAAAGACTTGAGCAGGTAAAAGCTATAACCGCTTTTTACCTGCAAAGATTGTCTGTATTTCCACAGGGAGATAAAAGTTTCCTGCACAGCGTCTTCTACCAGGTGCATATCACTGGTAAATTTCCTGCCGTAACCATACAGTTCTTCGTTATATTGAAGGTATAACGCTTCAAGGCTGTTTACATGACTTTCACGAATGCCATCCCATAATGATTGTTCTCCTGACAAACTGAGCAGATTTTATGATTGCTATTTTTTTCACCTCACGATGATAAAAATATAAAAGATTTTTTCCTGGCTGCCGGAGGCCCAAATACCAGCCCCTTCAAAATTAATATATTATACGTAGAAATACCTTTTTTTCCACCTGCAATCAATTGCGTTCATAATTTATTTTGTTGATTTCCAACAGTGTTATACCTTTAAATCGCATGCATGCAATACTGAATTTGTCAAGTGAATGGCACTATTTTTAATTCACCCCCAAACAACTGAACCACAAGCAAAGGCATTATTCACTTCCATATCTTTTCGTCTCCTGACAGCAGTCCTGATCACTGCCGCGTAAGCTTGCTGTCTCCTTTCATTTACCCTAATTATTAAGACGCATAATTTCGTTCACTCCCAAAAAACACCACAGGAAATGTCTAACATCAAGATTTCCGATCTGGTGGCTGATTTACAAAAATCCAGCACCCAGTGGCAGGCAAGAGAAACCACCGTTTCCCAGCTGCCTAATCCTCAACAGAAAGCCCTTCTTGGCGTAGTCGTTAATCAGGCAGAACTCGCCGCTGTAATGAACAAACGCGATGCTGCCGCTCCTGTTGCAAATTTTGCACAACAGGTAGACTGGCGCAACAAAAACGGGAATCACATCACGCCTGTTAAAGATCAGGGTGGCTGTGGATCCTGCGTATCCTTCTGTACGACTTCTGTAGTCGAGGCCATGGCTTCTATCGAAAAAGGACAACTCCTGGATCTCTCTGAAGCAGACCTGCACTTCTGTTCCAACCACGGTGCTAACTGTGGCGGATGGTGGCCTACCGATGCTTTCAGTCAGATCAAATCACGTGGTATTCCGGATGAAGCCTGCTTCCCTTACGCAAGCGCTTTCCCGGACAATAATATCTGGAAACAACCTCCCCACTGCACCGTTGGCCCTAACCGCGATGCAAGAGCCGTTAAAATCACGAATTCTACCACTATTGCAAACGTAACAGAGCGTAAAAACTACCTGACCAACAATGGTCCATGCTCTGCTGTCATGCACGTATACGATGATTTCTTCGCATATGCTGATGGTGTATATAAACATGTAAGCGGCGTAGACAATGGTCTGCACTGCGTAACTGTGATCGGATTCTCCGAAACAGAAAAATGCTGGATCTGCAAAAACAGCTGGGGTTCCGGCTGGGGAAAAGGCGGATTCTTCAAGATCGGTTATGGCGAAGCTGGTATCGATACTGAATTCCCATTCTGGACCGCCTCAGGCGTAGTTCTTCCTGCTCCTGCTCATGGCTGGCATGGATATGAAAACCTGGGTGGCCTGCTCACTTCCAGGCCTAATGCTGTATCATGGGCGGCTAACCGCATCGATGTAGTAGTAAGAGGTATGGACAGTGCTGTATACCACAAATGGTGGAACGGTTCTTCCTGGAATGGTTATGAGAACCTGGGTGGTCAGATCCAGGGCGCTCCTGCTATCTGTTCATGGGCCAATGGCCGCCTCGATATCTTTGCAGTAGGACTCAATCATCACCTGTATCACAAATGGTATCAGGGTGGCTGGAGCAACTGGGAAGATCTTGGTGGTATGCTCTCTTCAGAACCTGCCTGTGTAAGCTGGGGCCCTAACCGTATCGATGTATTTGCCCGCGGTATGAACTCCTCTATGTGGCATCTCTGGTGGGATGGCGCATGGCACGGATGGGAAGATCTGGGCGGCGTAATCACCTCTGCACCAGCCGTATCTTCATGGGCAAATGGCAGACTCGATTGCTTTGCCCGTGGTCAGAACAACCACCTCTGGCATAAATGGTATGACAAAGGCTGGAGCAACTGGGAAGACCTGCAGTCAAATATGTTCGGTAGCCCTGCCGCCGTATCGTGGGGGCCAAACCGTATAGATGTATTCTATCCTGGCCAAACCTACAACATGATGCACAAATGGTGGGATGGTCACAACTGGAGTGGCGACGAAAACCTCGGGGGTGTGCTCTCCTCCGATGTGGGCGTTTCCTCCTGGGCCGCCGGCAGGTTGGATTGCTTTGTGGAAGGCACCGACTCGCAGATGTATCACAAATGGTATGTATAAAATACCTTTCCATAAAATCGCTTCTACCCTCCCGGGTGGAAGCGATTTTTTCCTAAATTATACCCCATGAACGCTGAAATAAAACAACTTACCCTCGGTACCTCCCTCCCTGTTGTGCTTCCCGGCCTCGGCACTGCCGGCTTTCAATGGTTCTTTACTGTTTCTAATCCCGACTGCGTCGAAGTAGTCCGCTACAACTATAACATCGAAACCATGCGCATGGACGCAGGCAATAGCCTCGACGTTGTTTTCATGGTGCATTCCAAAGCACCCGGTCAGACCACTATCTTATTCGAACAAAAAAGAATATGGGAAAAACATAACCCACCCCTCAATACCAAACAACTCGATATAACCGTAGTTAATCATTAGAATAAAAAATATATTTATCCACTCCCACCCTTTTTAGTACTCCCGCAGTATTTATTTCAACGCACTATATCTATTTCCTGCTACGGCCTATACCGTCGCATATTTTCATTTATAGCTAACCTATAATGACCATTCATGAAGCACATCTTTACCCTAATACTGTTAACAGTGTTAACAGGTTGGCAGCCCCTGTTTGCCCAGACTTTTGTTCCCGTCGCTGTCTCCGGCTTCAACGCAGACATTGTAGCGGAAGCCGGCAACAGCGCACTGGCTGCAACGTCTACAGTCATTGATGGTAGCAATCACGTCATTCACACTACAGCTTTCGCTACTGCTAACGGCGTATCCGGTGGTATTACCCCTACCGGCAATTTTGTAAGTGGTACTAAAACCTGGCAGATGGCCGCCTTCAATGCAAACAATGCATTGTATATGGCTGTGCCCTCGAATGCTGTACCCAATACTGTTGGAACAGGAACACTCACACTCACTACTCCAGCCATTTACAGCAAATTAAGCCTGCTTGCATTTGCTACTGAAGGTACGGCTACTGTATCCGTATTACTTACCTTCACTGACGGTACTACGTCCAATGCCGGTACCATTACCATCAAAGACTGGTTCAATGGTACACCTGCTGTCGTGCAGGGCTATGGCCGTATTACACGTACCAATGCCCCCATGACTGTGGATGGATTGACAACAAACCCACGCTTTTATGGCTTTGATTTCAACATTCCCTGCGCAGTGCTGGGCAAGGCACTGGCATCTGTCACATTCACACAATTAGCTGCTACAGGTGGCACTTCCAGAGCACTCATCCTCGCACTCGCAGGTGTCGCTTATACTCCTATTACTTATAGCAGCACACATACTGATGCTATTTGTGGAGGATCCAATGGTACACTCACGCTGACCGCTACTAATGGCTCTACCCCTTACACATTCAAGTGGAATACCACACCGGTACAGTCAACGGCTATCGCTACCAATGTACCAGCAGGTGCTTATACAGGCACACTCACCGATGCAAATGGTTGTATATTCACAGTGAATGAAACCGTCTCATTAATATCGGCTGCTACTATCACCGCCAGCGCCAGTGCTGCAGCAGTTTGTGCAGGAGATCCAGTTACCCTCTCAGCCACTCCTTCCAGCGGTACATTGACCGCTTATTCCTGGTCGCCGGGAACCCTGACTGGTCAAACGGTAACGGATCATCCAACAGATACAACAGCTTATATTGTCTCGGCCAAAGATGCCTTTGGTTGTATTATAAAAGATACAGTGGACGTAGCCGTAAAACCAACTCCCACATCTTCCTTTACGGTTACACCCGGCATAATTTGTAAGGGGAATACTGATACGGTCACCTTTACCGGTACTGCTTCTGCTGCCGCTACTTACAACTGGAATAATTTTGCCGGAGCCACCATTCAAAGTGGAGCTGATGCCGGACCTTATATTCTTACCTTTCCCCAGTCAGGCAATTTCAACCTGACATTACAGGTAACGGATGATGGCTGTGCATCTACCATCACTACGGAACCTGTCACCGTATCAGCACCTCCACAATTGCAGCTCGCGGCGAGTAAAACACCCATTTGTGCAGGAGATACTGTGACCATTACCTACACAGGTACGGCCACTTCAGCTGCCGTACCCAGCTGGGATTTTGGGAGTGGTACAGTGATCAGCGGTACAGGATTCGGACCTTACCAGGTAAAATATGACACCTCCGGTTCCACGGTGCTGCATGTGACTGATGGCGCCTGTATGGCAGCTACAGATCCGCTGCTGGTAGAAGTGATCAAAATGCCGATAGCCCGGTTCACCCCTGATATTACACAGGCTTGTGCACCTGCTGCTATCAGCTTTGATAACAGATCAGGCTTTGCGGACAGCTATCTATGGACTTTCGGCGATGGCTCAACGTCCTTGCTGGAAGATCCCTCACATACTTATAATAATACCGGCGTATTTACCGTAACGCTCACTGCCACTGCAAAGGGGCAATGCGTAAGCACCATTACAAAAACATCGCTGATCAATATTGTACCTGCCCCCATTGCACTTTTCAGTTCAGCACCCGGGCAGAATATCGCTATTGAATTTAAAAATGCAGACTTCACCTTTAACAATAATTCCCGGAACGGTGTAACCTATGAATGGGATTTTGGAGATGGTACCGGTTCTACTGAATTCGCGCCTGAACATAAGTATGAAGTGACTGGTGATTTTCGTGTAACCCTTTATGTGACCAATGATATTGGCTGTACTGACAGCATCAGCCGTGCGTACTACAAAGTGATCCCCGATCTTCAGTTAGAGATACCCAATGCCTTCAGTCCGAATGGTGATGGCATCAATGACCGCTGGGAAGTAGATGGCCTCAAAGCCCGCCCCAACGCAACAACCGAAATCTTTAACCGTTATGGCCAGCTTGTATTCAAGGGTATTGGTTTCTCACCCTGGGATGGTACCTGGAAAGGACAACTCATGCCATTCGGCACGTATTACTATATCATAAAACCCGCTCCCGGAGAAAAGACTTATGCCGGATGGGTCACCCTGCTTCGTTGATGTTAGTCCATAATTATAATAATATATTTCCATGACACGAATCTACTTCGCCTCTCTCCTCTTACTGATATGCCTATCCAAATCCTATGGGCAAACGTATACCCCTGTACCAATTACAGGGTATGCCATCGATGCCTTTGCGGAATCAGGTACAAGTTCTGCAGCAGTGACCACCGTAGGTCTTGACCTGCAATTAAAAGTATTGTATTCAGCAACGTTCGCGGCTACCAATAACCTCACTGCCGGCTTGCCGGATAACGGAACGATTGTAAACGGCCAGCGTACCTACCAGCTGAAGAACTACGATAGTCTGAATGCCATCTTTCTCTCAGCCAATGCAACTGCACCCGGGAGCACGACTACCGGTACTTACACGTTGCTCACACCTGCCGCATACTCTAAGATCAGTATACTGGCATGGTCTACCGAACAAAACAGTACCTTCAATGTCACCCTGCACTTTGTGAATGCTCCGGATGTGAATGCGGGCACCTTTACAGTGGCAGACTGGTTTGGCGGCAGCAATCCAATGATCAATGCCATTGGACGTATTATCAGAACCACATCGCCACCGTATACTGTAGAGGGGCTTACCAGTAATGATCCCCGCATGTATGCAGTGGATATTCCTGTTCCCTGTGATCAGCAGTCACAGTTATTATCATCCGTCACCTTTGATTACGTTATCGGAGGTAGTGCCGATTCAAGAGCTGTCATAGCAGCCATTTCTGCGGTGCCCTTTGTACCCCTCACGGCTACTGCCACCACTGTTCCTGCTACCTGTGGTTATGCCAATGGTAGTATTACCGTAGCGGTAAGCGGTGGTACTGCACCATTGACCCTCGCCTGGAATACCAACCCGGTTCAGTTTACCAATACGGCCACAGACCTGGCAGCAGGATCTTATACCGTCAGCATCATGGATGGCAATGGCTGCCTTACAAATTTCGATACGACACTTTCGCAGAACTCTCCTATACAGATCTCAGCAAAGGCAAGACCTGCGGCTATTTGTGCAGGTGCATCCACGACTATCTATGCAGTGCCTACAGGTGGCCAGATCGTGAAATATACCTGGGAACCGGGAGCTGTTACCGATTCCAGCATGCTCATCACACCTGCCGCCTCTACGCAATATACCGTGACCGCCGAAGATGCTTTTGGCTGTATTGTAAAAGATAGTGTGGAGATCACCGTGAATGCACAACCCGATGCGCCTGTGGCGACAGCGCCGGATGTATGTCCGGATAGCACGGCCATTCTGCTGGTGACAAATCCTGTTGACAGCCTCACTTACAACTGGTATCCCATGGTGTCCGGTGGCGACAATCTCGGTTCCGGTGATAGCTATACAACCCCTGCCATCACAGGGCCGACGGCCTATTTTGTAGAAGCGGTGAATGGTTCCTGTGTGAGTGTACGTACACAGGTGACTGTCACTCCTTTCGAAAAAGTAGATACTCCCCATATAAAAGCAGCTAACACCAGCGGTAGTACGATCACTTTTACCTGGGATGCTGTACCTGATGCCACGGGTTATCTCGTATCCGTAAACGGCGGTGCATATACTAATCCAAGTTCAGGCGCGACTGGTACCACACATATAGTCAATGCACAGATGACAGATAGTGTAACGCTGACCGTAGTGGCACTGGGGCCAATGGCCTGCGAGAACAATAAGAATAGCATCACGGTAAAACTGAAAGCAGATCCGGTCTATGTGCCTAATGCCTTTACACCAAATGGAGATGGACTGAATGATATCTTCAAAGCAGAAGGGAAGACGATTGCCGCGATAGATATGATGGTGTTTAACCAGTGGGGAGAACTGATCTTCCATAGTACGACTTTAGGCAGCGGATGGGATGGCACTTATAATGGGAAGAAGCAACCTACCGGTGTATATATGTATACGATCCGCGTGATCCAAAACGACAAAACGATCATCACGAAGAAAGGTTCCATCAATTTATTACGGTAATTTTTTCGGCAGCTGCCGAAAAATTACCTTCCCGCGAACGCCCCATCACTTCTGCCGAAGGCGGAAGTGATGGGGCGTTCCCCCTTCGCTATCTTTTTTAATAGTCCTCCCCCTCTTTTTACTCCCACCAGAGCCCCTTACCTTCGCGTTTGTAGAGAAGCAACAACTATTTTCCTCACACTTATTAATTACAACGAAATGATTCCAGCTAAAGGATACGCTGCGTTTGACGCCCAGGCACAGCTAGGACCTTTCAATTTTGAAAGAAGGGAACCAGGCCCCCACGATGTACAATTCGACATATTATACTGTGGTGTATGTCACTCCGACCTTCATCAGATCAAAAACGAGTGGGGAAATTCCATTTACCCAATGG
>Ga0209436_100678_pt1 | contig 14492 bp, 12 predicted proteins | sample AraplaF_Cvi_mTSA_FD_184263 | JGI IMG/M metagenome (GOLD analysis project Ga0209436, IMG submission 184263) | Arabidopsis root microbial communities from the University of North Carolina, USA - plate scrape MF_Cvi_mTSA (SPAdes) (version 2) | ecosystem: Host-associated > Plants > Roots > Endosphere...
CTTTCAGGTCCTTGATTGCCTTGATGCCGCTGTCGGGGCGCGCGACCAGGCGCGCGCCACCCTTGGCGAAACCGGCAACGACGTAAATCGGGGCGCCATTGGCGCGGCCCTGGATGGCAGCTTCCGACGCGGTGGCGCCGACATCGAGCTCGCCTGCCAGGATGGCCTGCATCACGTCAGGGCCCTTGGCGAAGACGTGTTCTTCGACCTTGATGCCGCACTTCGGTGCGATTTCCTTGATATACGAAACGGCGCCGTAGTGCGCGAATTTCAGGTTGCCGAGGCGGACAACTTCCTGGGCGTTGGCGGCGGAAGCGAATGCTGCGGCCACGAAGAGGGATGCGAGTTTAAGCTTGGTCATGCTGGTCTCCTGGATAAGGGGTGTTTTGACCAGTCATAAGCAGCTTTCATGCCAGAATATTGGAATGCGGCAACTTGTTGATTTTATTGAGATAGTGAATCGGCGCGCAGGAGAGGGTGGCGCGCGCAGCGGCGGATTTCCGGAATTCCAGCCGCGACGTGTGCGGATTTTCGCCGCCGTCGAACGGCGGCAGCAGGAATAAAAAAAGCCCGCACAAGCGGGCTGTGAGCTTAGGCCTTTTGCGGCTCAGGCGTGGAGCCGTAGCAGACTTGCGGCTCGGGTTCCTTGCGGTAGAAGTCCACCATCTTGTAGCGCATCGCGTACAGCGCAAAGCAGCCTGCCACCAGCGCTGCGAAGGCGGCAAAGAAGTACATCTGGAAGGCCATCACCGAGAAGCCGGTGGTCTTGATATAGGCCGATACGGCATCGTTCTTCACGCCCGCATTCAGGATCAGCACCCACAGGTTGCCGACGGTAACCGCCAGGTACCACAGCGCCATGATCACACCCTTCATCGAGGCCGGCGCCTGCGAGTACGCGAATTCGAGGCCGGTGGCGGATACCAGCACCTCGCCAAACGTCAGCAGCGCATAAGGCAGGATCTGCCACGCCATCGACACCGGCGTGCCGCCATCCATCACCACCTGCAGCGTACCGATCACCACCCAGGCCAGCGCGGACACGAAGATGCCAGTGCCCATGCGGCGCAGCGGCGTCGGTTCGATGCCGAGTTTGCGCAGCAGCGGGAACAGGGCGATGTTATTGAAAGGGATCAGCAGCATCACCAGCAGCGGGTTCAGCGCCTGCATCTGTGCCGGCACGAAGGAGAATGACCAGCCCAGGATTTCATAGGTCGGGTGCACCATGTCGTTGGCCTGCACGATCCAGGTCGAAGCCTTCTGGTCGAACAGTGACCAGAACGGCGTCACCATGGCAAACACGATAAAGATGCGCAGCACGGCGCGCACGCCGTCCACCGCCTCGTCGCTATGCTTGCCGCGTGCGCGTTCAAGCTGCATCGAGGTGCCGATGCCGCCGAAGGCCATCACCAGCACCAGCGCGGTACAGGCTGCGATCACGAAGCCCCAGGAAGGCGTCATGGCCAGCGAAACCAGGCCAGCCACCACGCCGATGGTGGCGACGGTCAGGCCCGGACGGGACTGGCCGGGGACCGCCGACATCAGCGCTGTCTTTGCGACACGGGTGAAAGAGTCCTGGCTCGGCTCCGATGGCGGCACGTGCACGTACTTCTTGCGGCCCGACCAGAATACGAGGGTAGCGATGAACATCAGGATGCCCGGAATGCCGAAGGCGACGGCCGGGCCGAAATCCTTCAGGAAGATCGGCATCAGCAGGGAAGCGAAGAAGGAACCGAAGTTGATGCTCCAGTAGAAGGCATCAAACACCACCTTGGCTTTTTTCTTGTTGGTCTGGTCGAACTGGTCGCCAACGAAAGACACCACCAGCGGCTTGATGCCGCCCGAGCCAAACGCAATCAGGAACAAGCCGAAATAGAAACCTTCCAGGTGGCTCTCGAACAGCGCCAGGCAGGCGTGCCCCGCGCAGTAAATCAGCGAGAACCAGAACACCGTGTTGTACTTGCCGAAGAAGCGGTCCGACAGCCAGCCGCCCAGCAGCGGGAAGAAATAGACGCCGATCACGAAGGTATGGAATACGTGCTTCGCTTCGCTGGCGCGCTGCTCGGAAGGAATGAACAGCAGCAGGGTGCTGATCAGGAATGGCACCAGGATGTTGCGCATGCCGTAAAAACTGAAACGCTCGCAGGCTTCGTTGGTGATGATGTACGGGATCTGCCGGGGCATCGGCCCGTTACCCTGTTCCAGTTCTTGCGTCGACATGAGGTCTCCCGATTCAAATAATGGGCGCGATGCTATGCGAACCCACCATCGTTGGCAACTACTGGTTTCACTTACATGTAGTTTGGCTACATTGAAAACGATAAGTCATTGATTTTTAAGGAATCATAGTATTTGAACTTCCCGCATTCATCATGTATATTATCTACATAACCGTTTTTGATCGAGATGAGGAATATGAGCACACCTTGGTGGAATGAAGCAATCATTTATCAGGTTTATCCGCGCAGTTATCAGGACACCAATGGTGACGGCATCGGCGACCTGAATGGTATTACCGATCGCCTCGACTACATCGCCAAACTGGGCGTGGACATCATCTGGATCTCGCCCTTCTTCACATCCCCGATGCGCGATTTCGGCTACGACGTGGCCGATTACTGCGATGTCGACCCGATGTTCGGCACCCTGGCCGACTTCGACCGCATGATCGCCAAGGCGCATAGCATGGGCCTGAAAATCATGATCGACCAGGTCATGTCGCATACTTCCGAAGACCACCCATGGTTCAAGGAGAGCCGTTCGTCGCGCGACAACCCGAAATCCGACTGGTACGTCTGGGCCGATCCGCTGCCGGACGGGAACCCGCCAAACAACTGGCTGTCCGTGTTCGGCGGCTCGTCCTGGCAATGGGATTCGCGCCGCAAGCAGTACTACATGCACAACTTCCTGGTCAGCCAGCCGGACCTGAACTTCCACAACCCGGACGTGCAGCAGGCGCACCTGGATGCGCTGCGCTTCTGGCTGAAGCGCGGCGTCGACGGCGTGCGCATGGATGCCTGCAACTTCCATTTCCACGACCGCCAGCTGCGCAGCAACCCGCCGGCCCTGGTGCGCGACACCTCCACGGTGAGCGACGCCAACCCCTACGGCATGCAGGCCCACATTCACGACAAGACGCAGCCGGAGAACGTCGCCTTCCTGGAAAGGGTGCGCAAGCTGCTGGACGAATACGGCGCCGTGGCCATCGGCGAAGTGGGCGCGGACGATTCCTTGGGCGTGATGGCTGAATATATGGCCGGCGGCAACAAGCTGCACATGGCTTACAGCTTCAACCTGCTGACCGCCGACGGCAGCGCGGGCCATATCCGCAAGCAGGTGGAGGACTTCAAGGCGCGCGTGAAGGAAGGCCAGCCATCCTGGTCGGTCGGCAACCATGACGCTGTGCGCGTGGTGACGCGCTGGAAAGGCATGAGCAACCAGGCCGCTTTTGCCAAGCTGGTCCTGGCGATGCAGCTGTCGCTCAAAGGCACGCCTTGCCTGTACCAGGGCGACGAACTGGCTTTCAGTGAGGCCGATGTGCCTTATGAACTGATCCAGGACCCGTACGGCAAGACCTTCTGGCCTGAATTCAAGGGACGCGACGGCTGCCGCACGCCGATCGCATGGACACCGGGCGCACACGGCGGCTTCACCACTGGCACCCCGTGGCTGCCGGTGGCCGAAGAGCACAAAGCGATCGCCGCATCGGTGCAGGAGGAAGATCCGAATTCGCCGCTGAACTTCGCGCGCCGCATGATCGCCTGGCGCAAGACCATGCCGCAGCTGACGCGCGGCGACATCGTGTTCTACGACGCGCCGGAGCCGGTACTGGCCCTGCGGCGCGACCTGGAGGGGGAACGCAGCGTGATCGCGCTGTTCAACCTGGGGGCGGCACCGGTCAACTTCGCGCTGCCGGCAGCCAAAGGGGCGCAGAAGCTGGAGCAGCCTGGCTTGCCGGGCGAAGTGGTGGACGGCGAGGTCCAGCTGCCAGGCTACGGCGCCTGGTTTGGCTACGCAGCATAAATATAAGAGGCCCCGTCTGCGCACGGGGCCTTGTTTTTCGGGTATCCTCCCGCCTTTAAGGCGTTATCTAATACTTAAAAGACAATGAAACAGATAGAGGCAGACCCAAAAGCTAACCGATCCGCTTTTGCGGACGGCCCCCGCCTGCTGGCTGACATCGGCGCCACCCATGCGCGCCTGGCGCTGCAAACCGCCCCTGGCGAGTTCCAGGCGGTGCGCGTGCTGCAGTGCGACGACTTCACCGGCATCGTTCCGCTGCTGCGCAACTACCTGGCCGACCACGGAGACATCAGCCTCAATCACGGCGCGCTGGCGCTGGCCAATCCGGTGCATGGCGACTACATTCGCATGACCAACCGCGATTGGCAGTTCTCCACCGACGAAGTGCGGCGCGAACTGGGCCTGCATACCCTGCTTGTGGTGAATGACTTTACCGCGCTGGCGATGGCCATCCCTGGCTTCAAGGCGGAAGACCTGATGCAGGTCGGCGGCGGCGCCCAAGCGCCGAATTCGGTGATCGGCGTGCTCGGTCCGGGCACTGGCCTGGGCTGCTCCGGCGTGATCCCGACCACGGATGGTTTCGTGACCCTTGGTTCCGAGGGCGGTCACACCAACTTTGCACCGGCCGACGAACGCGAATACGCGATCCTGCAATATGCCTGGCAGACTTGGCCGCACGTGTCGAACGAGCGCCTGATTTCCGGCCCCGGCATGGAGATCATCTACCGTGCCCTGGCACGCCGCAACGGCCTGAATGTGCGCGACCTGACCTCGCAGCAGATCATTGCCGGCGCACTGAAAGACAAGAACGCCCTGTGCATCGAAGTGCTGGAATGCTTCTGCGCCATGCTGGGCGGCGCCGCGGCCAACCTGGCGGTGACGCTGGGCTCCTTCGGCGGCATCTTCATCGGCGGCGGCATCGTGCCGCGCATGGGCGAATGGTTCAAGGAATCGCCGTTCCGCAGCCGTTTTGAAGCCAAGGGCCGTTTCTCGTCCTACCTGGCCGAGATCCCCACTTATGTGATTACTACGCCGTACCCGGCCTTCTACGGCGTTGCATCGATCCTGTCGGAGCACCTGCGCGGGCGTACCGGGGCCAATACGCTGATGGAGCGCGTGCAGACGCTGAAGTCCGAGCTGACCCCGGCCGAACAGCGTGTCGCCCAACTGGTGATCGAGCAACCGCGCCTGGTGTTGAACGAACCGATTGCCGATATCGCCCGCCTGGCGGAAGTGTCGCAGCCGACCGTGATCCGTTTCTGCCGTTCGCTCGGTTTCCAGGGCCTGGCCGACTTCAAGCTGAAGTTCGCTTCCAGCCTGACCGGCGCCATTCCTGTGCGCCACAGCCAGGTGCGCGTGTCCGACAGCACGCACGACCTGAGCGCCAAGGTGATCGACAACACGGTTTCCGCGATCCTGAAATTCCGCGACCAGATGGACGTGCATTCGCTGGACCGCGCGATCGAGCTGCTGTCCAAGGCCAAGAAGGTGGAGTTTTACGCCATGGGCAATTCGCGCGTGGTGGCGCTGGACGGTCAGCACAAGTTCTTCCGCTTCCGCATCCCGACTGCCGCGTATGGCGATTCGCACCTGTTCAAACTGGCTTCCGAGTTGCTGAAGCCGGGCGATGTGGTGATCGCGATTTCGAATTCCGGCAAGCTGCCGGACCTGCTGGAAGCGGTGGAATCGGCACGCAATGCCGGCGCCGACGTGATCGCCATCACGAGCAGCCAGTCGCCACTGGCCAAGAAGGCCACGGTTTGCCTGGCGGTTGACCACGCAGAGGACAGCAGCGCCTTCCTGTCGATGATTTCGCGCATCCTGCAGCTGCTGCTGATCGACATCCTGTCGGTTGGCATCTCGCTGGACGAGCAGAATGCCGAATTGGTGCTCGAGCACAAGGCGAACGGCGTGGTGCAGGAAAGCCGCCGCCTGCAGATCTCCCACCTGGATAACTAGAACAAATCCCGCATCTGGAAGTAAAGCATGCCCAGTACCAGCGCCGGCGTACGCAGCAGCGTGCCGCCGGGGAAGGGGGCGTGCTTTACGCGTGCGAAAATATCGAAGCGTTCGGCTTGACCCGCAATGGCTTCCGCCACCAGCAAGCCCGCCATGCCGGTAAAAGCCAGGCCGTGGCCTGAGAATCCCTGCATGTAATAGATGTTGTGGCCGATCCGTCCCAAGTCCGGTGCGCGGTTCATGCTGATGTCGATGAAGCCGCCCCACGCATAATCGATGTCCACATCGGCCAGCTGCGGAAACACGGCCACCATACGGCGCCGGATGCGCTCGACCAGGTTGGCCGGCGTCTTGCCGCTGTAGCTGTCGCCGGCGCCGAACAGCAGCCGGTGGTCGGTGCTGAAACGGAAATATTCCAGTGCGAAATTGGTGTCCGATACCGCGCTGCGGCGTGGCAGCAGGCTGTCAGCCCTCTCTTTGCTTAGGGCCTCCGTGGCGACAATATAGGTCCCGACCGGCATGATGCGGGCGCTGACCTGCGGCACCAGGTTGCCATATTCCGCGAGGTAGACGTTCGCTCCCAGCACCACGAAGCGCGCCGCCACCTGTCCCTGTGCCGTGTGCACCAATGGCGTGGCGCCGCGCTCCAGCAGGAATACCGGGGAATCTTCGAATACCCGCACGCCGGCCGCCATGGCTGCGCGCCCCAGGCCAAGCGTGTATTTGAGCGGATGCACGTGACCACCGCCCATATCGGCCACGCCGGCATGGAAGCGTGGGCTGTCGATCCATTTCCCGATCTCATGCTGCGAGATCCAGTGGAGTGGAAAACCGTAGGCCTTTTCCACATGCCGCCCCCATGCCTCCAGCGCGCGCATCTTGCTCGGCTTGACGGCGAGGCTCAGTGCGCCCGGCTTGTAGTCGCAATCGATGCTGTACCTGTCGATGCGCTTGCGCAGCAACTGGCGCGCGATCGCGCTCTCGCCGTCGCTGCCGAAGCCGGGCAGGACTTGGCCGCCATTGCGTCCCGATGCGCCCCAGCCAAGGCGCTGGGCCTCGAGCAGCACGACCGAGTAGCCGCGCTCCGCCAGTTCCAGGGCGGCCGAGAGCCCGGCCAGGCCGCCACCGACCACGCACACGTCGGCACTGGTGCTGCCGGCCAGCGGCGGCAGGGCAGCCGCGCGCTGCACGCTGGCCTCATAGTATGAGTTCTCGATAACGCCCAGCTCTTTGCGCAGCAGCGTGCCCATGTCAGGTGACGCGGAAATTCGGGAACTGCCACGGATCGTCCCGGTCGTGCGCTTCGTCGAACAAGCCGCTGCGTTCCTTGAGGGGAGTCCAGTCGCCGTACACGCCAACCAGTTCGCCCAGGTAGGGCGTGGCAATTTCCATGACAAGCTGGTCGTCGATATCGTCCGGCTCCACCACGCCGCAATCCGGATTGCGCAGCGCCCACGCCATGCCGCCGAGGATGCCGGCCACGACTTGCAGCGACGTTGCCGAGTTATGCGGCGCCAGCTCGCGCGCCTGTTCGATGCTGAGGCGAGACCCGAACCAGTAGGCGCCTTTTTCATTGCCCATCAGGAGCACGCCCAGTTCATCGATCCCGCTCTCGATTTCCTTGCCGATGATGCGCTGCGCGTTTTGCTGTTTCCAGCCCTTGCCGGCGATTTCGTGCAGCGACAGTACGGCGTCGTCGCGAGGGTGGTAGGCGTAATGCACGGTGGGGCGGTAGACCACCTCATTGTTTTCGCGCAGCGTCAGGTGGTTCGCAATCGAAATCGATTCCGCATGCGTGACGAGGAAGCCGTGGTAAGGGCCTTCCAGCGGCGTCCAGCTCCGCACGCGGGTAGCAATGCCTGGCCGATTGAGATAGATTGCCGCGTCGCTGCCGTAGCCATGGCGCTGTGCATCGGCCGGCCAATGCTTCTCGTGGCTGCCCCAGCCCAGCTCCGCGGGCTGCAAGCCTTCACTGACAAAGCCATCCACCGACCAGGTGTTGACGAACTCACCGCGCGCCTTGCGGCGACTGGAGATTTGCGTATCGCGCTCGGCGATGTGGATGACCTTGATCTGCAGCTTTTGCGCCAGCTTGGCCCAGTCTTCGTAACAGGCCGGCCGTTCCACCTCGAGGTGCAAGTCGTGCGCCATGTTCATCAGCGCCTGCTTAACCAGCACCGAGGCCAGGCCCGGATTGGCTCCCTGCGTGACGACGGCCGTTGCGCCGTGCCGCTTGTCGAGCCGGAAGGCCAGCACTGCCTCGCGCAGCGCGTAGTTTGAACGCTGCGACAGCGACAGGTCTTCGTCATCGTAAAAGCCCTTCCATGGCTCGGTACAGGTGTCGAGGTACAGGACGCCGCGCCGCCAGCAATAACGGATCAGGTCCAGGCTCGATACGTCGACTGAAAGATTGAGCAGGAAGTCGCCTTTCTGCAGCAGCGGGTCGAGGATGCTTTCGAAATTCCCCTCTTGCAGCGGAGTGGCCTGGCAATCGATTCCGTATTCTTCGGCGATGCCGCTTTTGTCCGGGCCCCGTCAGTGAGGTCATTGTGTGACGCATGCCGGTCGGCTTCCATGCGGGATTTAACATTTCGGGCTTCTTGCATTTTGCAAAAAATGAGTTAAGATATGTCTTATTGCGATATATCTTAACTTTCGGGAGAAAGCCATGTTCCACTTTTTCCGCGGCCACCATCGGCTGCACCATGAACATCACCATCACCAGCGCGGCGGCGGCCGCGGTCCGAAAATGTTTGACGCGGGCGCCATGCGCTACGTCGTGCTGCAGCTGATTGCCGACAAGCCGCGCCACGGCTACGAGATCATCAAGGAGCTGGAAACGCTTACCGGCGGCAGTTATTCACCCAGCCCAGGTGCGATTTACCCGCTGCTGTCGATGCTGGCCGACATGGGGCATGTCGACATCGTCAAGGACGGCAACAAGAAGCTGTATTCGGTCTTGCCGGAAGGGCAGCAGTTCCTCGACGAGAACCGCAATATGGTGGACGCCTACATGGCACGCCTGGTCGAGAACGCGCGCGGCGAAGACGGTGGCGACCTGCGCACCCTGATGCATGCTCTGAAGGACGCGGTCATTACCCGCGGCCGTGGCCCGCGGACCACCCGCGAGCACGTTGACGCAATTCGCGCTATCCTCAAGCGCGCCATCAACGACATTAACCAACTCAGTTGATCGATTATCGAATGACCCAAACCCTCACTCCACAACGCGAACGCACAGTCCTTTGGCTGCTGGCGTTCATACAATTCACCGTCATCATGGACTTCATGGTCATGATGCCGCTCGCGCCGCAGCTGATGAAGGCATTCACGATTTCGGCGGCCCAGGTATCGGGCGCCGTCTCGGCCTATGCCTGGTGCGCCGGGCTTTCCGGCCTGCTGGCGGCAACCTATGCCGACCGCTTTGACCGCAAGAAGCTGCAGCTGACAGTGTTCATGCTGTTCAACCTGTCGAACCTGGCCTGCGCACTGGCGCCGAACTTCCACGTGCTGGTGCTGTCGCGCGCATTTGCCGGCATGACCGGCGGCGTGCTGGGCGCGATCAGCATGTCCATCATCGCCGACCTGATTCCGCAGGAACGCCGCGGCGCCGCCACCGGTGTCGTGATGACTTCCTTCAGTATGGCCGCGATCGCTGGCGTGCCGATCGGCGTCATGCTTGGCGCGCATTTCGGCTGGCAGTCGCCGTTCTACCTGCTGGTCGTGTTGTCGATGGTGGTCTGGCTGGTCGCCGCGCGCACTTTGCCTTCGATGACGGAACACCTGGCGAATGCCCCGGTGCCGCTGGCGCGCGTCCTGCCTGAACTGTTTGGCCTGTTCACCGTGGGCGCCCACTTGCGCGGCTTCCTGCTGTGCTTCGTGGTCACGGTCAGCGGCATGATGGTGATCCCCTTCATTTCGCCCATGCTGGTCGGGAATCTGGGCATCGAGCCGGCGCAGATCAGCTACGTCTACCTGTGCGGCGGCATTGCGACCCTGTTCAGCTCACGCCTGATTGGCGGCTGGTCGGACAAGGCCGGCAAGCAGCGCGTGTTCCGCTGGGTGGCGCTGTTCTCGATCGCGCCGACCCTGTTCATGACGCACATGCCGCAGATCCCGCTGCTGCTGATCATGCTGTTCTTCCCCTTCTTCATGGTGGCGATGTCAGGTCGTTTCGTGCCGTTGCAGGCGCTGCTGACCACCATCCCTGAACCGCAGCGACGCGGCGCCTTCCTGAGCGCGAATGCGGCGGTACAGCAATTGGGGACAGGGATTGGCGCCTTCGCCGGCGGCCTGCTGGTGCATACCGATGCGGCAGGGCGTTTGCTGGGTTATGACACCATCGGCCTGATTGCCACGGCCTTGATTTTCTTCTCGGTGTGGTGGGTGGGGCGCGTGCAGAGCGCCCAAGTGCCGCTTACTGCGCGTTCCCCTGCTTGACCACCAGGTCCAGCAGTCGCTGGCCTTGTTCGAGGACGGGCTTGGCCAGCTCATCGCGCACGATGTCGCTGAAGAAGCCATCCGTGACGCGGTTTCCATCCTGCGACAGGAAGGTAAAGCGCAACTGGCCTGGGCCCGGCGCATAGACAGGTTTTTGCGTCGAAGCCTTGACGAAAGCGGGAATGGCGCTGGCGACCAGCACTTTTGCCTGGGCTGCGACATCGGCCGGGGCGCCCTCGAAAACGGCGGTGCGGCCGGTCTGGTTGATGTAGCGCACGCGCCCGTCGGCGTAGGCGGCCAGGGTGTCCATGCTGCCGTCCAGTGGGACCTCGATCACCACGCCCAGCACTTCCGGCGCGCCAGGCGCATGGCCGTTTGCGCGCAGCCAGTGTGCTGCCAGCAGGCGCACGCGCGATTCTTCGCTGGTGTCTTGTGCGATAGCTTGCACCACGCGTGCGTCCGGCGCTTGGCCAAAGAGCTGGCCGGCATCGTCGGCGAACAGCATCTTGTGCACGGTATTTAATTCTTCCGTGCCGTACGGCGCGTCAGCGCGGGTTTTCGATTTGGCGCTGAACGCCGCAAACAACTTCTTGAACATCGTTTACCATCCAGTGAGTGCTTCTACTTCCGTAATGTGGCGCCAGCTGGGGCGGGCGCGCATCATGTCGGCATATTTTTGCAATGCCGGCCAGGCAGTTGCGGGGCGCGGCATATTGCGCGACCAGCGCATGTACATGGTCAGCATCAGGTCCGCGCCGGAGAATGTTTCGCCCAGCAGGTAAGGGCCATTATCGGCCAGCCGTGCATCGAGCGTCGCCCACATCGCTTCGATGCGCTGCTGGATTGCGCCGCGCAGCGCGCTGTCTTCATGCGTGCTGCCGATGTCGGATGGATAAAACCACAGGCGGAAGTTGTTGCCGAGGTTATTCGCCATCGTCACGATCAGCTCATACCATTCGGCGCGCGCCAGCGTACCGGAGGCTGGCGCCAGGTTCGATTGCGGGTGGCGTTCGGCCAGGATCATCATCAGGGCAGCCGATTCCGTGAATGGCTTGCCGTCGATGAGGAGGGTCGGGACCTTGCCTTGCGGGTTGATGCGCAAATACTCGGGGCTGCGCTGCTGCCCGGCTTCGAGGTCGATTTCCACCAGCTCATAAGGTGCACCGATCTCTTTCAGCGCCGCGTGGATCGCCAGGCTGGCCGCGCCGCGGCCGTAGTAGAGGGTGTACATGGTCTTAGTCCTTCAATCCATTGCGCCACTGATCGAGAGGCATTAACTCGCCGCTGATATCGTCTTCCACCAGGATGTCGCCGTTCACATGCGAGACCAGGAAGCTGGCCACGGCTTGCGCCATATCGTCGCCGTTTTCTACGAAAATGAGCTGGTAGTAGGGCGTGCCGTTCACATCGCGCGGTGCCGGGTCGGATTCAAGCAGGGCGCCATGACGCTCGCCGCCGCTGCGCTTCTCGATGGCATCGGCCAGGCGCTTCAGCTCCGGCAGCGCCATCAGTTTTTCCACCGCCTGGTCGCGGCTCACGTTTGCCTTTGCCACCGGGGCAGCGGCGGCCACCGTCGACAGTGCCGCAGCGGGTTTGTGATGACTGGCATACCAGGCGCCGATACCGGCAACAAGAAGGCCGGCAACTGCGCCGGCGATAGCGGATTTACGGGTAGTAGACATGCGATTGCGCAACCCTGCGGTGAAAGTGCGCCAATACTAACAGATACGGCGCAGCTAAAATACGCCTTGCCGAACTTGCAAGCCCTGCTGCGTGTTGCTGGGTGAAGCGGCGCCTGCAGAAACAGAAAAGCCTGCGCGGTGTGGACCTGGCAGGCTTTCGGGAAGCAGGAAGGGACGCTTACTGCTTGCGACGGCGCAGGGTGAAGCCCATCATGCCCAGGCCGAGCAGCATCGAAGCGATGGTTGCCGGCTCCGGTACGGCGGAGGTCAGGGATACATTATCGAGCGAGCCACCAATGCTGTCGCTGATACCGGCGGCCCGGAAGCTCAAGGTCGACAGGCTGCCAACGGCGAACGTCGTCAGGTCAACCTTGAACCAATTGGTCTTCGAAGTGAAGTTGTCCTCTTCGAGGTGCTTCAGCAAAGTGCCGTTCCAGAGCACGTCGATCCCGTTGGTCTTGGCGGCCGTATTTTCGCGCGGAGCATAGTAGAAGGACAGGTTGTATTTGCCGCCAGCGATGGTGTCGATGTTCTGGCTGATCCAGCTGTTGGCAGTGGAATCCAGTTCCAGGAAGTTGCTGCCGTCCTGCGCCGTTCCGGCGACGTTATTGCGTACCTCAACACCCAGCGGTCCGACATTCCAACCATCGATTGCGGATTTGACCGTCCAGGACTGGGCTTTTACGGCATTTTTTTCAAAGCTGCCGTTGGTGATCAAGTTCATCGGGCCAGCGGAGGCGGCACCTGCGGCGAAAAACAGCACCGCAGCAAAAAGTCTTTTCATATTGTCTAAATTTAATCTGTGTTGCGCAAAGTATATCACCATTGTTGCAAGCCAATTCTGGCCCTGATGAAAAACTGCGGCGTCGTACAATGCTGCATCGAAGAGCCGGCGAGCCACTGTGATTACTCGCGGTGCCTGACGGACATGACGACCATATGGTGTACGCCGCTATCGGACTTGACACTGAAGGCTCCCATGCCGCCCAACACGTCCACGGCTACGAGAGTCATGTCCCACGCTTCTTCCCAATCGGCCTGCCATTTCGGGACCGTGAGCCGGGGATAACCCCGCTGTTCGCCGAAATCGCGAACGGCGCTGATGCGTGAGCGAACTGGCTCGAGCAGGCCAAAGTCCGCCCAGGACCAGGTCCAGGCCTGGCTGTCAGTTGAAAGCGTGCCGACAAACTCGACGTCGGCCACAATTTGCAGGTGATCACCGTGTGTGAACACCAACTGCGCGCTTTTCTGGTAACAATCCCAGACCGGGCAATTCCTGAGGCCGAAGACTTCATTCATTGCTCCGCGTTTGGCCCACGGGATCTGGTGCAAGCTTTCCCGGTACTCGCGCCATTCAGCCTGTTTGGCATCGTCCATGCAGGTGGCACTTTGCGCGATCCAGTCTTCATAGCAATGCCCGCAAAGCACATCGATCTCGACCTCACCCTCGTTCCTGTCGTTCCATCCGCCTTCACGCTTGAAGATTTCATGGCATTCCGCGCACCAGGCATCGCGCCATGGCAAGTCGATTGTCGGGTAGCCGCAATGCCATTTCTGGGCGGGGTTGTCGACCAGGTGCCTGCAAACATGCACGAAGCCGCTTTCGCCGTGGTTGGGGCAAACGATGGTTGCGATGGTCATTTCGCGAGGTTTGTTAAATTGGCAATGATAACAACACTTGAGTTATTCGCCTAAGACCCGGACGCGCAGTTGGCGCGTGCGCAAGCGACGGACGCAAAAAAGCCTGCAAGGCGCGAACCTTGCAGGCTTTTTCCGAGCTCGGGGAGCTGGCAGATTACATCATGCCGTCCATGCCACCCATGCCGCCCATGCCGCCCATGCCACCCATGCCGCCGGCTGGCTTGTCTTCTACGACTTCAGCAACCATGCAGTCGGTGGTCAGCATCAGGCCAGCGATCGACGCTGCGTTCTGCAGAGCGGAACGGGTTACCTTGGCTGGGTCCAGAACGCCCATTTCAACCATGTCGCCGTAGGTGCCGTTGGCAGCGTTGTAGCCGTAGTTGCCGGAACCAGCCAGCACTGCGTTCACAACCACCGAAGCTTCTTCGCCGGCGTTGGTGACGATCATGCGCAGTGGCTCTTCCATTGCGCGCAGGACGATCTTGATACCTGCGTCCTGGTCGGCGTTGTCGCCTTTGATGTTCAGGTTGGCGCGGGCACGCAGCAGGGCAACGCCGCCGCCTGGCACAATGCCTTCTTCCACAGCTGCGCGGGTTGCGTGCAGTGCGTCTTCAACGCGTGCCTTCTTCTCTTTCATTTCGACTTCGGTGGCTGCGCCAACCTTGATCACGGCAACGCCGCCGGCCAGCTTGGCCACGCGCTCTTGCAGTTTTTCGCGGTCGTAGTCGGAGGTCGCGCCTTCGATTT
>Ga0209436_100680_pt1 | contig 14465 bp, 10 predicted proteins | sample AraplaF_Cvi_mTSA_FD_184263 | JGI IMG/M metagenome (GOLD analysis project Ga0209436, IMG submission 184263) | Arabidopsis root microbial communities from the University of North Carolina, USA - plate scrape MF_Cvi_mTSA (SPAdes) (version 2) | ecosystem: Host-associated > Plants > Roots > Endosphere...
ACCGAGGTCGCGACGCCGTAGCCGGCCGCGAGCACGGTGAACGCGCCTGCCGCCAGCATCACGCCCGGCGCCGCGAGCGTGCCGAAGGAGCCCACCGTCAGTGCCACGCCGGCCACGAGGCCGACGCCTGCGACCACCAGGTCCAGGTGGGTCTCGCGCCGGAAGGTCTGCCACCCTGTCTCGGTGCGCGCGTCGCCGGCGAAGAGCTTGACGTTGCCGTTGGCGTCCAGCGAGTAGCTGGCGTCCTCGGGCGTGACGAGCTTCACGCCTTCGACCGGCAGGCTGTTGTTGGCGCGGTAGTCGGTGAGGTCCTTGTACGTCCAGGCCTGCTCGTCGATGAGCTGCGTCTCGCCGGGCTTGTCCTTGCTCTCCACCTTGAAGATCGCCGTCTTGATGATGCCGCCGTCGTCGCTGTCGAGCGCGTAGACCACGGGCAGCACGGTCACGCGCGCGTGCTCGCCGCCGACCTCCACCACCTTGTCGACCATTTTCGAGAGCAGGTCCTTCTGCGCGTCGCCGAGCTTGCCGAAGAGGCGCTCGTTCTGGCGGATGCGGTCGCTGTCGGCCTGGGTCGCGGCATCGAGCGAGCGGCTGGGGTTCCAGCCGAGCGCCAGGCCGATCTCGTTCTCGAGCTGCGTGCGGCTCTTCATCTCGATCGGGCCGCCGCCGTACTGCACGAACTGGTCGTTCATGATGGCCTGCGCCATGACCTGCGGGTTCTGCTCGAAGAGCCGGTAGAGCGCGCGCTTGTCCTCGCGCTGGTTGAACGGCAGGTTCTGGATGGTGAATTCCTGCTGCTGCGCGTAGGCGTTGTCGCGTGCGCCGGCTGCCTGGTAGCGCACGGCCGCGTCCGACTGGGCCTGCGTTGCCTGCAGCTTCTTCCAGGTGTCGCTGCCGGTCTCGGCCAGGCCGGGGTTGGCGCTCTTCCATTTCTCGTGCGCCGACTTTGCCGCGGCGAGATCGCGCGCCGCGGTGTCGGTGTGGAACTTGTTGACCGAGCTGAGCCAGTCCTTGCGCGCGGCGTCGGCCTTGTCGCGCGCATCGTCGGCGGTCTGCTGCGGGGAGGTGGCGTAGCACATCTGCGCGCGGCCCGCGCGCTTGTCGGCTTCGATGCGCTGGCGCGCGTGGTTGGCCTCCTGCCAGGCGATCGCGGCATCGACCGCGAGCTGCTCGTTCTGGGCGATGGTGACGCGCGCCTTGGCGTCGTCGAGGTCGTTGCCCAGCGCGGTGCGGTCGCCGGAGCCTGCGTCGTAGTCGGCCTGCGCCTTGTCGCGCGCCTTGATCGCATCCGTGAGGTTCTGGTCCACCGTCTTCTTGCGCGGCGCGAGGTCGTCGCCGAAGTTCAGCGTGGGCGCGGGCTTGCCGTCGGGCCCGGGCGCCGGCTGCGCGCCGGGCTGCGGCGGCGCATCGGCCGCGGCCTGCGCCAGGCGCTTCTCGACGTCGGCGCGCGCACCGCGCGCCTTGGCCAGGTCGCCGTCGCCGAACTCGGAAGTCTTCCACCGCGCGGCCGTGGCGGGGTTCATCTTGTAGGTGCCGGCACGCACCGAGAAGTCGACCATCTTGCCCTGGTCGGACTGCTGCCACCCGAAGACCTTCGAATCCTTCTTGATCGTGACGTTGTAGCCGCCGTTGCAGTCCGCGTGCACCTCGATGTCGTCGGGCGAGAGACCACGCGGCAGGCCCTCGGCGCTGACCTTGCCGTCCTCGCCGCGCTTGATGTTCCAGGTCGGGTCGTAGTTCTTCGGGTAGACGTCGCCGGTGGTCGACTTGTCGCCGTCCATGAACATCGTCAGCTGCGGCTTGGCGAAGGTCGTGCGATCGTACTGGTAGCGCGCGGCATACCAGGCGCGCTCGGCGTCGATCAGGCCGAGCTGGGTCTCGATGTCGCGCTTGGAGAGGTCCAGCGCGTCGAGTTCGTCGAGCGCCTTCTGCTGCTCGGCCTCGGTGGCCTTGCTGCCGGGCGCGGTGAGCGTCGTCACCTCCGCGGCCTTCTTGTCGTAGGCCTCCTTCGCCGCGGGCAGCTGCGCCTCGCGCATCTTCTTCTCGTCGTCGGCCGAGAGCTTCGGCTTCGCGGCGTCGGCCAGGCGCTGGGCCTCGCGCGCGGCCACGCGCAGATCGTCGAGCTTGCCTGCGTCCACGGTCTTGCCCGCGGCCTGGTCGCGCTCGGCCGCACGCAGCTCCTGCATGGCCTTCAGTGCCTTGGCGTCGGCCTGCGCGGCACGCTGCTGTTCGAGCGCCCGGCCCAGGTTCTCGGGCTTGGCGTTGGCGACGGCGTTGTCGGCGTCGGTGAGCCCCTGGTTGATCTTGTCCGCGCGATCGAGATAGCCGGCCTCGTCGAGCTTGGCGCGGCTGCCGTCGGCGCCGCCGAAGAGATCCTCCTTGACTGCGTTCAGCGCGGTCGCGGTCTGGTCGCTGCGGGCCTTGGCGGCATCGTGCTTCTCGTTCGCGGCGTACAGCGCGGCGGTCAACGGATCGAGCTCGGTCTTCTTGTCGCCGTCGACGTAGAAGTACTTGCCCTCGATGTTCTGGACCTTCTTGCCTTCCTCGCTGCCGGGCTTGGCCCAGAACGCGGGATCGTAGCCATCGGGGTCGATGTTGCGCGTCGTGGTCTTGTCGCCGTCGTGCTCGGTCACCGTGACGCGGGCAGGGCGCTGCAGCGAAGCCGTATTCCATGCGCTCTCGGCGTCGGTCTTGGCGTTCTCCGCGTCGCTGGCGCCGAGCTTGGCGTCGAGGTCGTCGCGCAGCGCGTGCATGTAGCGCTGGCCCTGCTGCGCGTCGCGCAGTGCGGCGTCGGCCTTCTGGATCTCCTTGGCATCGCCGCCGGCCACCGCCTGGTCGTACTTGAAACTCAGCTCCTTGACCTCGGCGTCGGCAACGCGCGCGTTGTAGTCGGCATCGACCGTACCGAGGGTGTTCGTCTTCGGGTTCTGCGGGTCAGTCGGATCCGTGGTGCCGAAGGCTTTCTCGGCGCTCTGGAGTTCGGACTTGGCGCGGTTGGCCACGGCGCGCAGACGCTCGGCTTCGGCCTTGGCGTTCTGCTGCGCGGTGATGATCGTGTCGTTGCCGCCGCCGCCGCCGCCGCCGCCGGTGCCGAAGCCGGCGGCGTATTTCTCGGCCTTGGTCGCGGCCGCATCGGTGTCCTGCGCGTGGCTGCGCGCATCGGCCACGCGCGCCTTGCCCGCCTGGGCGGCGTCGTATTGCTCGCCGCGCAGCTGGCGCACCTCGGGCGAGTCGGCGCGCACGCCGTCGCGCGCCTTGTCGATGTACTTGCCGATGCTCTTCGGGTCGAACACGCCGCCCTTGTCGAGCGCGTCATGGGCGTCGGCCGCAACCTTGTCGATGGCGTCGTTCGGGTCCTTGCCTTCGGCGATCGCCTTGAGGCTGGCCTTGCGCATGTCCTGCTCGGCGGCCTGCAGCCAGTTCGTCATGGCGGTGTCGACGACGGCCTTCTGTTCCTTGCTGCCGTCGCCGCCGTTCGCCTGCGCCTTGAACACCGGCCTGGCGGCGGTCTGTGCCTTCTCGAGCAGGTCCTGCGTGCCCGGGCTGGTCGCGGGGGGCTGGCTCTTTGGCTGGTTGGCTGGCGGCTCGAAGATGGCGTTCATCTTCTGCGCCGCGTCGACTTCGCCCTGCGCGGCGCGCGTGGCTTCCGAAGGGTTGTTGTCCGCACGGCGCTGCCGGATGTCGTCGAGCTTGGCATCGGCGAGCGTCGACTGCTTCTCCTTGAGGTTGCTCGCCGCTTCCTGCTTCAGCGCATCGCGCTCGGCCGCGTCGCTGGCACCGCGCGCCTTGGTGGCCTCCTGCTGGTCGGATTCGGCCTTGCTCTTCTCGGCCTTGGCCTCGGCGGCTTCCGCGGCCTTGCGCGCTTCTTCCGCCTTGCGGCGCGCGGCTTCGGCCTGCTTGCGCGCTTCCTCGGCCTGCCGCCGTGCCTCCTCGGCCGCGCGCTTCGCCGCGGCTTCCGCCTGGCGCCGCAACTCTTCGGCAGCCCTGGCGGCCGCCAATGCCTCCATCGCTGCCTGTGCGGCGGATTGCGTTCCCGACCCATCGCTGCTGACTGCTAGAACCATAGGACCCCGGATGAAGTTGCAGATTGAAAGAAGGGCTCGCGGCACAACCCGGCCGGCTCCGATGCCGCGCGAACTCTAAGTGGCGCCCCGTGCGTGGGCAACAACGAGTTCTCGTAGACGGGAGTGCTCGCGCGGCGAATCCGAAGCAGCTTCTCCTGCATGCAGCAACCGAAGAGGCATGCGTGGAGGAAGGTCATCGGTACGACAGCACGAGCCCGTGCACCAGCCTCGTCCAGCCATCGAGCATCACGAACAGCAGCAGCTTGAACGGCAGCGAGATGGTGGTGGGCGAGATCATCGACATGCCCAGCGCCAGCAGCACCGTGGCGACGATCAGGTCGACCACCACGAACACCAGGTAGATGATGAAGCCGATCTGGAAGGCGCGCGTGAGCTCGCTGAGCGTGAAGCTGGGCACCAGCACCATGAAGTCGTCGTCCTTCAGTTGTTCAGCGCGAGCCTTCGGCCAGATGTTGGCCGCCGACTTCAGGAAGAACTGACGCTCGCGCTCGTGCGTGTGCTTCTGCAGGAACTCCTTCGCCGGCGCCTTGGCCGCGTCGATGACGGCCATGATGTCGCCGAGCCCTTCGCCCTTGGCGCCGAAGCTGCGGCCGCGCAGGGCATCGCCGATGTCCATGCCCACCGGCGCCATGATGTAGACCGACAGGATGATCGCGATGCCGTTGAGCACCATGTTGGGCGGTGTCTGCTGCAGGCCCAGGGCAGTGCGAAGCAGGCCGAACACGATGACCAGCTTGGTGTAGCTCGTCACCATCAGTGCCACGAACGGCGCGATGCCGAAGGCGACGATCAGCGCGACCAGGATGAGGGGTTCGGGAAGTCCGCCTTGCATGGGTATGGACCGGATGAGGGGCGGCCCCTCAGACTTCGCCGGGCGCGAACTCCGACACGCGCACGCCCAGCCGGTCGCCCACCGCGACGAGATAGCCCTTGCCCAGCACGTTGCCGTGCGCAAGGATGCGAACGGGGCGGCGGTTGAGCGGCTGGCCCAGGTCGAAGACATGGCCGGCGCGGATGCTCCTGAGTTCGCCGAGCGACACGGACAGGTCGCCCACCTCGAAGCGCAGCGTGACCTCCAGCGCGTCGAGCCGGTCGATCGGCAGGTTGGCGTTGTCCGCGGTATCGGCCGCGAGGGCGGGAATGTCTGGCTTCATGGCACTGTTTCTCGATTGCTGGACGGTGATGCGCGAGCCTTCGGCGAAGGCGGAAAGATGCCGCCCGGCGGAACCTCCCAGCTCCGCCGTGACCACGATGGCGGCACCCGAGGAACTCCACTGCTCGATGCCGACGATGTCGCCGGGCCGGATGCTTCCGACCTCGCGCAGGCGGATCGGCGTGCTGCCGAGGCGAAAGCTCACGGGCAGGCGCAGCGCGTCGAAGGCGTCGGCTGCGTAGGCGTTGTGACGCGGGCCGGTGGCTGCGGGCACCAGCGTGTCGAGCGTGGTCGCGTCCTCGAACTGCACGTAGCCGCGCAGCACGGTGCTGCCTTCCAGGGGCATGGCGACGAAGAAGGCCGCGTGCCCGGGATCGCCCTGCAAAGGCAGCGCCCGATGGCTGTGTTCGTGCATGTCGCGCGTTTCCGCTTCCGAAGGCTGCCACTCGAAATGCAGGCGCAGCGCTTTCTCGAGCGCGTCGATCAGCGGATGCAGCGCATCGGCGAGCAGGATGTAGCGCAGGTCGCGCGGCAGCAGGTCGATGCGGCGTTCTCCCAGCAATGCCTGCAGGCTCGGTGCGTCCATTGCGAGATGGCCGACGTGCGAGCCCAGCCTGAAGCGGAAGCTCTCGCGCGCGGTGAGGGCGAAGGCCGTGTCGTGGTGCCAGCGGATGCGGTAGCGGGCACCGCGTGCGGCCGCGATGTCCGGCAACGGCGACGCGCCGTACAGACGGTTCAGCGCGCGCACATTGGCGGCGTCGGCGCGCGGCAATGCGCGGGCTTCGCCGAGTTCCGTGACGGCGTCAGGCATGGACGCCTTCGTTCGATGCGCCGATGCGGGGGGCTCTGTTCTTCTTCACCTTCTTCACGCCTTGGAGCAATGCGATTCGGTTCGCATCGGGACCGGCAGCTTAGCCAGAGGTGTTGCGCGGAGGTAGTCCGCAAACACGTAGTGCCGCGCGCGCCACACACGGCGGCGATCTACGAAAACTCGTGGTTGCCGCGAATGGAGGGCGGCGCATAGAGTCCGTCGCGACGCGACATTCCTCGCGACCGACGACGAAGCGAAGCGATGCGACAGGCACCGCCCGGTACTTCGGGACACCCGCAAGACAAAGACACCATGGCGAGTTCTCCGCGATCCTTTGCCGCCTACCGCGGCGGCGTGCGCGACCTTCTGGGCAGCGCCGGCCGCTACAACGATCTGCTGCTGGCGGGCCTGCTGGTGGTGATCGTCGCGCTCTTCGTGCTGCCGCTGCCGACGCCGCTGCTCGACCTGCTGATCGCGAGCAACCTCGCCATCAGCCTGGTGCTGCTGATCGTGGCGATGTACGTGCCATCGGCGCTGTCGCTGTCGACCTTTCCGTCGCTGCTGCTGTTCACGACGCTGTTTCGCCTTGCGCTCAACATCGCATCGACCAAGCTGATCCTCCTGCACGCGAATGCGGGCCACATCATCGACACCTTCGGCAAGCTGATCGTCGGCAACAACGTGGTGGTCGGCGGCGTGGTGTTCCTGATCATCGCGATCGTGCAGTTCATCGTGATCGCGAAAGGCTCCGAGCGGGTGGCCGAGGTGGCGGCGCGGTTCGCGCTGGATGCGATGCCCGGCAAGCAGATGAGCATCGACGCCGACGTGCGCGCGGGCGTGCTGTCGTCCGCACAGGCGCAGAAGCGCCGCCACATGCTGGAGCAGGAATGCCAGCTCCACGGCGCGATGGATGGCGCGATGAAGTTCGTCAAGGGAGACGCCATCGCGAGCATCGTGATCGCGCTGGTCAACATCCTCGCGGGCATCGCCATCGGCACGATGATGCACGAGATGAGCCTGGGCGGCGCGCTGCAGCGCTACGCGATCCTCACGGTGGGCGACGGCATGGTCTCGCAGATCCCGTCACTGCTGGTGTCGATCGCGGCGGGCATCGTCATCACGCGCGTGAGCACCGGCGAGCGCCGCGACACGCAGCTGGCGAGCCAGATCGGGCAGCAGCTCATGGCGCATCCGCGAGCGCTGATCATCGCGGGCCTCGCGGTCGCGAGCTTCCTGGTCGTGCCGGGCTTTCCGAAGTGGGTGTTCGGCCTGCTGGCGGCGGCGCTGTTGGGTCTGGGCTTCGCGGTGCGCATGCGGCGCCGCAAGAACCAGACGCCGGGTTGGATCTCGCACCGCGAGGGCGACGCCCTGGAGGACGCCGACGGCGACCATGCCATCGCGGCGCCACTGGCGGTGCGGCTGTCCAGCGGCCTGCGCGGCGGCGTCGACCGCCACGCGCTCGACCTGCAGCTGGCCAGGGTCAAGACCGCGGTCGAATCCGATCTCGGCCCGGTGTTCCCGCGCCTGCAGCTCGCCTACGCGGACGGCCTGGCCCAACACGCCTACCAGGTGCTGGTGCACGACGTCGCGGTGTCGCAGGGCACGCTCAGGCCGGGGTGGCGCATGCTCGATCCGGCCGAGGCTACGGCGCCGCCGGCAGGCGCAGAGGTGGCCGAGCCCTTCGGCCCCTTCGCTCGGGTCGTCTGGGTGCAGGGCGAAGCAGCCGGCTCCACGAGCTGGGACAACGAGGAGGTGGTGGGCCTGCACCTGGACCACGCCGTGCGCCGCAATGTGCGCGAGCTCATCGGCCTGCAGGAAGTGCAGCGCCTGCTGCATTCGGTGCAGCGCGACGCGCCGGAGCTCGCGGCCGAGGTGGCGCGGGTGGCGTCGAGCCAGCGCATCGCCGAGGTGTTGCGCCGGCTGCTGCAGGAGGGCATTCCGATTCGCAACCTGCACGCGATATTCGAGTGCCTCGCGACATGGGCGCCGAAGGAGCAGGACGCGATAGCGCTGACCGAACTGGTGCGCATCGATCTCGGCCGCTACATCACCAGCCGCTATGTGGGCCCGAACCGCCAACTCGAGGCCATCCTGTTCGAGTCCAGCTTGCTGGAGCGGGTGCAGAACGCCATCGAGCGTTCGCCGCGCGGCAACCTGCTGCTGCTGAGCCCGGCCGTCACGCAGGACATCCGCGAGCAGGTGCGCCGCATCCTCGGATCGGCCGCGACCCGCGTGGTGGCCATCGCCTCGTCGGACGTGCGCCGCTACATCAAGACGCTGATCGAGCCGGTGGCGCCGCTGCTGCCGGTGCTGTCCTACCAGGAAGTCGACGAAGACGTGGCCCTGCAGCCGGTGGGCTGGGTCACCAACCCCCAGGCCCATTGATGAACATCCAATTGCCTTCGAAGGCGCACCGCGAAAACAACGCCATGACTCCGCAGAACATCCTGGACATCACGCGCGAAGGCCTGCTCCTCGTGCTGTGGATCTCGCTGCCGGTGGTGGCGGTGGCAACGGTCACTGCCCTGGTGGTGGCCGTGCTGCAGGCCGTAACGCAGGTGCAGGACCAGAGCATCGGCCAGTCGATCCGGCTGATCGCGGTAATGATCGCGATCATCGCCACCGCGGGCTGGATGGGGCGCGACGTGATGCGCTTCGCGGAGCGTGCCATCCAGGCACTGAGTTCCCTGCCGTGAAGATGCATTTCCCCGAAATGACCGCCCCGCGCCTGAAAGCCTTCTGCCAGCGCCGCCTCGTGCTGTGGGGCTGCGCCGCGCTCGTGCTGCTGGCCATGTGCGCGCAGGCCCGTGCGGCCGAACTGCGCTGGAGCAATCGGCCGTTCCAGATCGTTGCCAACGAGAAGCCGCTGGCCGACTTCCTGCGCGAGCTGGCCTCGTCGCAGAACATCACGGCGGTGGTCGACTCCAAGGTGGCCGGCACCATCAGCGGCAAGTTCGCCGGCCCCGCCCTGAGCACGCTCAACAGCGTGTGCGCGGTCAACGGGCTGACCTGGTACTTCGACGGCGCCTTCCTGTTCGTCGACCTGGCCTCCGACGCGAAAAGCGAGGTGCTGCCCATCGCGGCCGAGAACGCGGGGCGCATCGCCGAGACGCTGGTGCGCCTGCACATCTCCGACGAGCGCTATCCGCTGAGCATCAGCGAGCGCGACGCCAGCGTGTACGTGACCGGGCCGCGCCGCTACGTCGAGATGGTGCGCCAGGCGGTGAAGCTGGCCGACCAGAAGAGCGCGATGGCCGAGGGCGCCGAGATCCGGCTGTTTCCGCTCAAGTACGCCTGGGCCTCGGACTTCCGGATCAACCGCTCGGGAAAGGAAACGGTCATTCCCGGCGTGGCCAACGTGCTGCGCAGCCTCTATGGCCGCAGCGGCGGGAACGCGCCGAGCGGCAGCGGCGGCCCGCGAGGCATGAGCGGCGGCATGTCGCTGGGCCCGAACCGGCAGATCAAGCTGCGCAGCGGCGAGACCATCAACGCGCCCAAGGTCGAGATCGCCGGGGCCGGCAGCGAAGCCATCGCGCAGGGCGGCATCGCGAACCTCGCGGGCGGCGAACTGCCGCAGTTCCAGGCCGATACGCGCATGAACGCCGTGCTGGTGCGCGACATGCCCGACAAGATGGCCCAGTACGCGAAGCTGATCGAGTCGATGGACGTGCGCCCGCGGCTGGTCGAGATCGAAGTGACCATCATGGACATCAGCTCCGACACGCTCAACAGCCTGGGCATCGACTGGCGCCTGCATGGCCGGCACGCCGACTTCCAGACCGGCCGCGGCGATCGCGGGCAGCTGACCTGGGGCGGCACAGGCAGCGAGGCAGGGCAGATCGGCAGCGCCGACGGCTCGGGCAATCCGCTCACGCCGCTGGGCGGCATGTTCACCGCCGCCATCGGCAACAGCGCGCGCAACTACCTGCTGGCCCGCGTGACCGCGCTGGCCACCAACGGCAATGCGAACTTCGTGGCGCGCCCGAAGGTGATGACGCTGGACAACACCGAGGCCGTGCTGGAGAACCTCAGCGAGTTCTACGTGCGGGTGGACGGCTTCCAGGACGCGGGGCTGTTCAGCATCACGGCGGGCACCGCGGTGCGGGTGACGCCGCTGGTCATCGACGAGAAGGCCTCGCGCGGCGTGATGATGTCCATCGACATCGTCGACGGCGACCTCAGTCCGATGTCGGTCGACAAGATCCCGATCGTGCGGCGCCGCACGGTCAACACGCAGGCGCTCGTGGAGGAGGGCGCGAGCCTGCTGATCGCGGGCTACTCGTCCGAGGAGAAGAGCAATGCGGTCACGGGCGTGCCGCTGCTCAAGGACATTCCCGGCGTCGGCGGGCTCTTCAGGTCGACGGAGAAGAAGCAGTCCAACATGGAGCGCTTCTACCTGCTGACGCCGCGCCTGGTGCTGCCGGGCGCCACGGCGAACGTGCCGGCGCTGCCCTTGCCGGAAGTGGGAGGCTGAGCATGCACGACCCGGAAGAGATTTCCTTCGGCGACGGCGGCGACGGGCAGGCACAGGCGGCCGGCACGGCACGGGCGCAGCGGCCGGCACCCGGTGACGGCTGGTGCCTGCGCTTCCTCAGCGGCGCGGTGAAGGGCCGCACCATCGCGCTCAAGCCCGGGCTCAACGTGCTGGGCTCAGGCGGCGATTGCGAGGTGATGCTGCCCGGCGGCGACGTGCTGCCGCGCCACCTGGCGTTCACCGTGGGCGAGTTGGTGGTGTCGATGCAGCGCCTGAGCACGGCTTCGGCGCGGCTCAACGGCGAGGACATGCGGCAGGCGCGCAGAAGCGTGGTCGCGGGCGACGTGGTGAGCCTCGGGCAGATCGACTTCCAGCTCGACCGCAGCTACGTGCCGGACGTGCGCGAGGACCGCATGTTCGCCCCGGAGTACGAGGCGCGGCCCGGCGAGGGCGCGCTGGCGGGCACGTCCGGGGCTTCCTCGCGGCGGCGCCTCGGCTATTGGGCGGGTGGCGTGATGGCCCTGCTTGCGGTGATCGGGCTGGCCGCCGTGTCGCTCGGCGACGCGGGCGCGAGCGCGCGCCGCGCCGGGCACGTGGACCTGGCCGCGGTGGAAAAGGCGCTCGTGCCGTTCCCAGAGGTGGAAGTGGTGGCCGCGCAGGGCGGGCGGCTCGGCGTGAAGGGCTACGTGGAGTCGAGGCAGCGCCGCGAGGCCCTGCAGCAGGCGATGGAGCCCTTCGGCAGCCAGGTCGGCGTGAACGTGCACTCGGCCGAGGACATGGTCGAGCAGGCGCGCCGCTATGTGGGCGACCCCGGTGTGGCGGTCGCGTACACGGGGCAGGGCCGGCTGGTGCTCACCGGCACGGTGGAGGACGCCGCGGTGCGCCAGAAGATCCGCAGGCTCAGCGAAGACCTGCATCCGTCGGTGCTGGTCTTCGACAAGGTCCAGTACCGGGAGAAGCCCGTGGCCGAGAACAAGGACGCCGACGTGCGCGCGCAGTGGGACGGCTGGCAGAGCGTGCTGCCGGCGCGCATGGTGAGCATCACCGAGGACGGCAACGGCCTGCGGCACATCCAGCTGTCGAACGGCAGCCGCTACTACGAAGGTGCGGTGCTGCGATCCGGTGCCGAACTCAAGCGCATCGACGCCGACGGGCTGGTCCTGAGCGGTGGCGTGCCCGACAGCAACAACAGGCGCGGGAGGTGAAGGCATGGCCATCGGCAGAGCCCGCCTCGCGCGCACCCCGGATTTCATGCGGCGCCGCATCCGTGCGCCGCGTGGAATGGTTCCGTCCCGCCGGGGCGGAGCGCTTCAACCCTCGTAAATCAATCCTTTCTTGACCAGGAGATACACATGGCAGGCGCAGTTGACAGCTCTATCCAGCAGATGAACCAGGCCGCAGCCGACAACGCGCGGCTGATGTCGGCCAGCATGGCCGCTTCCACCAGCATCCAGGGCGCGGCATCCACCGCGCACACGGTCAATGGTGCGAGCGCCGCGGGCGGCGAGGTGGCCAAGTCCACCGGCAACGACATCCGCCAGTCGGCCAAGTCCTCGTAAGCAGGTCCGCGCGATGCCCTGTCGCATCGCGCGGCCTTTTCCCCCAGGAGGTGAACCATGACCGATCCCACCGCGCTGGTCGCGGCAGGCGCGCCGCCGGCCGGCGTGTCCGCGGCAGCCGCGCAGCAGCAGGCCGGCGCGCCTTCGCGCCTCGATCCGGGCGAGACCCGGATGTTCGCCAACATGATGCAGGGCGTGCAGGCGCCGCCGTCCTCGGTGGCCGCGCCCAGCGCGCTCGGCGACGCCGCCAAGGCGCTCGCGGCCCAGTTCTCCGGCAACGTGCGCTCCTACGAGGAGATGCGCCACAGCATGCTCGAGTCGATCGACATGTCCGACCCCATCAAGACCATGTTCGCGATGACCGACCACGCCATGGAGGCGCACATGATGTTCGCGAAGATGCACATTTCCACGGGCCTGGCGAGCGCCGCCACCAGCCTGTTCGGCACCTTGCTGAAGAACCAGCAATGAGGATGCCGTGAAGCTGCTGTCCCGCACCTTTTCTTCATTCTTTCCGCGCCGCGGCCGCTGGCTCTCGGCGCTGGCCCTGCTGGCGGCGCTGGGCGGCTGCAAGGTCGGCCTGTACTCCAACCTCAACGAGCAGGAGGCCAACGAGATCGTCGCCGCGCTGTCGGCCGAGGGCATCGACGCGGCCAAGAGCCGCGTGGAGGGCAGCAACTGGCAGGTCGAGGTGGACGAGAGCCGCATGGGCGTCGCGCTCGACGTGCTGCGTGCCCAGGGCCTGCCCCACGAGCGCTTCGCCACCATGGGCGAGGTGTTCCAGAAGCAGGGCCTGGTGTCCACGCCCTCCGAGGAGCGCATGCGCTACATCTACGCGGTCTCGCAGGAGCTGTCGCAGACGCTGCGCAACGTGGACGGCGTGGTGTCCGCGCGCGTGCACGTGGTGATCCCGGCCAACGACCCGCTGAGCGAGAAGATGCGGCCGTCGTCGGCCGCGGTGTTCATCAAGCACCGGCCGGATGTGGACATCCGGCTGCTGGCGCCGACCGTGAAGGACATGGTGGCGCACAGCATCGAGGGGCTGAGCCACGACCAGGTATCGCTGTCGCTCTTCGAGGCGCGCCGGCCGGTGGCGTCGGCTGCGGCCCTGGCGGGCGGCGCCAGGGAGCGTGCGATGGTGCTGGGCCTGTTCCCCGCGTCGACGGCGATGGTGCTGCTGGGGCTGCTGCTGCTGGCCGCCGTCTGCCTGCTGGTGCTGCCGGCGCTGCTGCGCAGGCAGGGCGTGGACTGGCGCAGCTGGACGCGCCGCCAGGTGTTCAGGCGCTGACCCGGAACAGGAATGCCGGCACCTACCCCCGCCACCCACGAAGCCCCGCAGGCCGGAACCGGCCCGATGGACCTCGTGCGCCTGGTGGCGCGCTTCAACCTGCACCCCGAGATCGGTCTTCACCCAAGCTGGCTGCCTGCCGACTGGCCGTCGCGCCACCGCGTCCCGGCACGGCTGGGGGAGGCGGGCCGCGCGGTGCTCGCCGACCAGCTGCGGCGAGCCCAGGGGCCGGACGCCGGCAGCGCCGACTACAACTTCGACGCACGCTTCAAGCGCGTGGCGCTGCTCGATGCCGACGCGCTGCGGCGGCTCGCCGCCTACCTCGGCTTCTGCGTGCACCTGCCGCTGTTCCGGCTGCGCGGCGGCGCGGGTGCGCAGATCCGCCGCCAGGCCCGCCGCTTCGATGCCGATGCGGTGGATTTCGTGCTCGACCGGGTGCCGTTGCTCACCGAACTGCGCATGGACAACGCGCTGCTGCAGCAGCGGCCCCTGTCGGCCGGCCGGGTCGCCGTCGAGCGCGGCCACCGGCTGCTGCTTGCCACGGCTGCGGCCGAAGGCGAGACGGTCCGCCGCCGCCTGGGGCACAAGCTGCCGCGCCGCGTCTCGGCGCTCGGCGTGCCGCAGTTGCAGCAGCGCCAACTCCAGCAACTCAACGAACTGATGCTCTCGTGCATCGTCCCCGAAAGACTGCCGCAATGGGACTGGCTTTTCTGATCACCACCGAGAACCTGCAGCTCCTGAGCGAGCGCAAGGTCCTGAAGGAGCACGAATACGCGGCGCTGCTCGACGCATCGACCGTGGTCGAGACGGCCCGGCGCGAGGCGCGCCGCATCGTGCAGCAGGCCACGCAGGACGCCGAGGCCGGCCGCAGGCAGGGCTACGAGGAGGGCCTGCGGCGCGCCAAGGAGGAATACGCGACCCAACTGGTGACGGACACCATGGCCACCGAGCGACAGCTGCATTCGCTGCGCACGTCCATGGCGCAGGTCGTCGTCAAGGCCGTGGGGCAGTTCATCGCCGATGCGGACCCGGCGGCGCTGTTCGAGGCGGCGCTGCTGCGCGTCGACACGCTGATCCGCCAGGAGCCCTTCATCA
>Ga0209436_100700_pt1 | contig 14073 bp, 20 predicted proteins | sample AraplaF_Cvi_mTSA_FD_184263 | JGI IMG/M metagenome (GOLD analysis project Ga0209436, IMG submission 184263) | Arabidopsis root microbial communities from the University of North Carolina, USA - plate scrape MF_Cvi_mTSA (SPAdes) (version 2) | ecosystem: Host-associated > Plants > Roots > Endosphere...
CACAGCGCCAGAGAGTACGCCCGGCATGGCGAGTGGCAGGGTGATACGGCGGAACACCGTGGCCGGCGAAGCTCCGAGGCTCTGGGCCGCAAGCTCGACGCGTTCGCGCTCACCACCGCAAAAGGCACCGCCACGACTGTGTGGGCGATGATCACGCCCATGTAGGGGGACGATCGGCCAACCCCGCAGCTTAAAAGCACGAGTCTAAATGATGACCTTCCAAGCGAAGATCATCAATCTGCAGCTCAGTTTGTTCCGAACCGTTCAAGCATCTTTCGCAACTGGACGTTCTCTTGTTGAAGCCGATGCGCGAGCAGCCCTTTCAGCCGACGGTTCTCTACCTCGAGCACGGCAAGCTCGTCGTAAAGTGCTTCGGGAGCAGCGGTAGTCGTCCTGCTACCAAGGGGACGACCACGGCGCGTTGGCCCTTGGCGCTTCGGCTTATCTTCTGGTGGAATCGTCTTCGTGCGGTTTGCTTCCATCGGCGAGATGGAAGCAGGACGGGAAACATCCTCGGTGCGAATGTTCTCTTCTGTCGGGGCCGCCGGATCTGAGGTCCGCTCAACGGCGCCGGTCCCAGCGCTCTCGTTCGGGCAAACCTCCGCACTTTGCCCCGGAGAAGGCTCGTCGGGGCACTGAGCCGGTTCGAACAGTTGCGGCGCTTCGGTCTCCGCCTGGCGCACGAGGGCTTTCAGGTCCGTATCGCCCCAGATGGAAGATGGATTGGTTGTCGTCCGCCGCCGGGCCGATTTGACTTCGACGATAAACTTGCGCTGCTGCGGTTTCATAGGGATCCAACGTTGAAGGCGCGCCATCAGCTTACGACGCGTCAAAGCGCTCAAGCATTTTCTTGAGCTGCATGTTCTGCAACAGCAACTTCTCTGCCAGCCGGCGTCTAAGTTGCCTGATGTCCTCGTCCAGTGCGGTCATCTCATCGGCGAGTGTCATCGGCGGCTGAGGAGCACTGGAGTCGCTATCTCCATACTCGACGGCATCGGCCACGGCAACAGCGCTGGCGCTCGTTTTCCGGCTGCGCCTTTGCCTTTTCGTCGGCGGTGGTCGCGTTGGTCCGGCGGGTTCCAGAAGCGCCACGCGATCGTCGGGACTTGACCGGTCGACCGTTGTGGTGGGCGCCCGTTCACCGCCGACAGTCGCGGCGTCGAGATTACCTGCAGCCTCGTTCGGGGCTTCCACTATCGGTTCGTCAACTTCGCCGAGCGGTTCCTCGATCGCGATTTCACGCGGGCTTTCCGGCTCCTTGACCGTTCGCCCCAAAGACGCCAGTTGGACCAGATATTTCCATGGTGATTTCATATGTGCCGCCACCTCGAGCAATGGCACCGAATCCTCCGCTGCAGCTCTCGACGAACGGCAGCGAGAATGTGATGAGGAGGGCCGATCGCTTAAATCCAATCAGCCCTTCACCGATGATCAGGCAAGACCCAGTCGCTTGCGCAGATCGGCGTTCTCAGCTCGGAGTTTTTCGGCCAGCGCCTTGCGGAGCCGAGCGTTCTCTTCTTCAAGCTGACGAAGATCAGCAATGTCGTCGAGGACTGGGACCGGAGCCGGCGTTTCGATCGTTTGCTTTGCCCCACGGGTTTTTCCGGTGCCCTTGCCGACCTTCTCTCCCCTGGTTTTGGCAACGGCCGGCGCCTCTGCCGACCTGTCTGCGCGCTTCCTGCGTCCTCTCATGGGCTGGGCAGCAACTGCCTCCGGTGTTTCAGCAGTTGCGTCTGAAACGACATTTTTCGGCCGCGGTCCTCGGCGCTTCCTGGGCGGCGCTGCTTCCGCCGGTGGCGCCGTCTCTGTGGTCTCGGTATTGCTCTCGTCTGCCATGAGTGTTTTCCCTCTCGAACTGATGATCTTTTCCAATGAGCAGCGAGCAGAGTCAACATCACACCTAGCGAGGTCATCCCTGCTTTAGCGTGAAGCCGTCGCCAGCAGCGGGAAAGCGTACCAGGTACCGGCCGCGAATGCGGCCAGGGGCGGTCCGCGCTGCTCCGCTGGCAAACCCATTTTTTTGCGGCAGCGTACCGGAATCGGGGAAGCAGACCGTCCCTCTCTCGAGCTTGGCGGTTAGCGTACATGAGCAATTTATGTTGGATTGCGATCCCTGCCCGCGCCCAGTGAACCATCGGGCTGCGCTATTCGCCCCGCCTACAAGAGGGGCCTTTCTTTCCGGCACATTGGATTAGCAAGCCAAACGTACACTGTGACCCGTAATCTGCGGTATGACTTCCTGCGCCTCCCGACCGCGCGCGGCCGCCATTCTCAGCTTGCTTATTGCAATGCATTGGCGCCGGATCGCCCTAGCGATACGGCATACGTATCGAAAGGAGGCCGAAAGCAATGCCAATGAGTAGGAGCAGAGCCACTTGAGAAACCATCTCAGAGGAGAAGTCCTCAAACACCTGGCCCTCCCGTCGCTTTCGGGACTTCGACTGCGCAAGCGCCTGAATTGTCCCGATTTGGCGTTCACGAAGTCGTTGCGAGATCGTTAGGCGTTTGATTTCGCTCGAATGTCCGCCAGCAATATATTCGCGAGATCGACGAACTGGCCCTGCGGAAACTTTGACAAATACGCTTCAATCATCTCGACGTTACCGGTGTCTCGAACTGTTTCCCAGAATGAAACCTCGATACCAGGGTCGGCGTCGCCAGCCCCTCCTTGCGCAACGCGTGCGGCTGCCAGTTCGGCGAACTGACCCGTCGGGAACCGCTTCAGGTAAAGGAGATACTCGGCCGGGTCGTCGCTCTCCTGTACCGCCTCCCAAAAGGCCACCTCGACTAGACGCACCTCGTCGCTTTTGTCATCTACTGAGAAGGGCTCTTCGACAGACGAGGATCGCTCGGCGGTGTCGACGGACGATAGCTCCACATTCAGGCTTGGTTCGGCCTGCGGGTCGAACAGGACCCGGAAGACCCGGAGTGGGCGCGCAATGTTCTTGACTTGGTGCTCACCCAAATCCTCGAAGGTGGTATCCACGCGATCGCGCAGATGATCTCGTACCCCTCTTGTCACGCAGATACCGCCGGCATCAGCGAGGCCTTCGAGCCGGGCGGCGATATTGACGCCATCCCCGAAGATATCGCCGTCTTTCACCAGAACGTCGCCGATATTGATCCCGATGCGGAAGTTCATCTTCCGGTCGTCGGCAAGCGCCTGATTGGCACGCCACATCGCCTGCTGAATGGCGACTGCGCAGTTGAAGGCATGGAGGATCGATGGAAATTCCGCCAACACGCTGTCGCCGGCGGTCCCGAAAATCTGACCATGGGCGCTTTCGATAAGACCGTCGACAATAGTGCGGTGCGACGTCAAAGTCGCAAGCGTCTGCTCTTCGTCGGCATTCATCAAGCGAGAATAACCTTCGATATCGGCCGCAAGGATCGCTGCAAGCTTTCTTTCAAGTGGTGGCGCCTCCATGTGAACGGTCCAATCCAACGCCTTCGTTTCCACTGTGCAGTCGAACCATCAACCGATGGGAATGCAGCTTTGTTCCCTTCCGCAGGCGCTGGAAGCCGGCTATGTTCGGCATGAACCGATCCGAATGACACGCGCCGCCAGACGCTCGTGCTTACCGCCAAGGCTGACGAAGTGCTGCGGCGATTGCGCACCATTCACCAGACCGAAATCCGTGACACGGCCCCGCGCCTGATAGAGCCTCTCAGCGATCTCCGAGAGAACGGCCCGCGTCAGCCGCTTGAGCAAGCCAATGTCAAAGACACCTTTCCCTGTGAAGGCCGCCAGCAAGGCTAATGGGTCACGCGCCTCATAGGCGAGCCCAAGTGGTCATCCGAACCGGGATCAGCGGGGCCGGCGGCGTCGACGGCGTGTTCGAGCAGGTCGCTGAAATCACCGATTGGATCTACCGAGATTGACTAGCTGGACGCCAAGCAAGCGATGAGATCGTATTTGGACATCGAGGTCTCCGCGACAGGTGCCAAAAGTCTCTCCTCCAGCTACCAACCTGTCGCGGAGAGCTCGATACCGAAATCGGGGCCTGCGCCCTATTGGAGATTTACAATGGTGACTAAGCGCATGTTCAAGAGCGATGCCTTCGAAGCGATCCACACCGGCGTCGAAGGTATGTATGCTGCAGGCAGCATCGACAAGGAGACGATGCGGACCTTCGATGAGGCCTGCCTGTCCGTCCGGCAAGAGCTGACCCCAGGCGAGATCAAGGCGCTGCGCGAGTAAAATCACGTTAGCCAGCCAGTCTTCGCGCGCTACCTCAATACCAACGAGTCGACCGTACAAAAATGGGAAACCGGCGCGAAGCGGCCGAGCGGACCGCAATGAAGCTGCTCTCGATCGTTCGGAAATATGGTCTTGAGATGCTGTCCTAGTGGTCAGACTCAGACACTTCGAACCCTCAGAGCGGCTCACGCGGGGCGGTTTGCGTAGGGCAGCTTTGCGGACGAACCTGCCGTAGAACGATACGCCGTTCAGACCTACACCGATCATTCACTGGGAACCGACTTGCTGCAGCACAGCTGCGGCATTCCTCCATTCGGGGTCGGCGCGAAGTATCGATTGAGATCATCTTCTGTGCGTGGGAGCCGGCGCACGCGCATGTTTGACAATCGGCTTCACGCGGAGGCTTGCCGCTGCATCCAGCGAAGCAGGGCTTCCAGGGCCCCGCGCCTCGGGTGCTCGGCCCGATAGACAAAGTAGAAGCCGTAGCCGGGCAGAACGATATCGCTGACTCGCAGAAGACGGCCATCGCGAAGCTCCCGTGCAACGAGCACGTCACTACACAGCCCAAGACCCTGTCCGGCTACGATCGCTTCGATCCCGTGGTGCTCTTCGTGGATTTTCAGTTGCGGTGGCCGGACGGTGCCGCTGATTCGGTAGCCTGCCGCTCGGGCCGCAGTCTCCCAGTGACGCCAAGTGGGCGCACCTACGTCGGTCAGGGGCCAGCCGACCTCGACACGTGGCAGATCGAGGATCGCCTGAGGCTCGATCATGCGGACGCCTCCCTGAAGAATCGACGGCGCCGCAACGACGTGGAAGGTATCGCGAAGTAGCTCCACCGCGACTCCGTCTGTCGGGGATCGCCGCGCATAACGGATCGCAACGTCAACTTCGCCCGTGCGAAGGTTCAGTACCGTATCCGTTCCCACAAGGTCGAGTGTCGATCCCGGCGCTTCCGCTCGCCAGCTTTCCAGGCGCGGCAGCAGCCAGCGCGCGGCGAAGGCACTGGTTGTCGTCACCCGAAGATGGCCGATCGGGCTGCCAGGGGTAAGGCGCGCAAGCTCGTCCGAGATCGACAGAAAAGCGTCCCGGACAACCGGCAGAAGCTGTGCGCCCGCAGTGGTGAGCTGCAACGGCCTCGGCTGGCGCTGAAAAAGGGGCTGGCCGCAATAGCGTTCCAGTAGCCGTATCTGGTGGCTGACGGCTGTGGGTGTGACGGACAGTTCCTCGGCCGCCTTCCTGAAGCTCAGAAGGCGGGCCGCGGATTCGAAGGCCTGAAGCTCTCGAAGAGGCGGAAGGCGGTGCATGCGTCGAATTCTAGATGAATTGTACTCACCTTGCCTCGAATTCTTTGCTGTTGCCGCGCATCTCATCGAGTCCGATCATTCCGGCATTCTGGAAGGAGATCATCATGCTGGACGGACAATCGGCATCGACCGCTGCAACCATGATCGAAAGGTTTGAACAGATCCGCCCTTTGCTGGCAGAGCAATCCGGGCGCTTTGACGCGGATCGAAGGCTGTCGGACGAGGTGTTTGGTGCCTTGAGCGAAGCGGGGTTCTTCCGCCTCCTGCTGCCAGCTCAGCTGGGCGGATGCGGGCTTTCGCCCCTCGACTTCATGACCGTGGTCGAGCATGCCGCAACAGTTGATGGAACAATCGGCTGGCTCGTCGGAAACGGAGGCGGCATTTCGCGCGCTGGCGGCTATCTGCCGTTGGACGCCGCACAGAAGGTGTTCGGGAAACCGTCGGCCTTCGTCGCCTCAAGCACAGGCGCGATTGGCAAGGCGGTCCCTGCTAAGGGTGGATACCGAATCACTGGCCGGTGGCCTTTTGCCAGCGGCGCGCCACACGCCACGACCTTTGCCCCGCTTTGTGAAGTGAACGAAGGCAGTGGGCGGATCGTTCTAGCGTTCTTGCCCCGTGAGGCCGTCAATCTGATCGACAACTGGCATGTGTCAGGGATGAGAGGCACCGGAAGCTGGGACTTCGAGGCAGACAACGCGTTCCTGCCAGCCGAATTCGTTTGCGACTTTCAGCCAAATCCTACCCACGCCGGTGTCGTCTATCGCCTTCCGGGCATTTCCGCCTTTGTCTGGACTGTTGCCACAGTGCCGCTTGGGATCGCGAAAGGCGCAATCGACGCGCTCATCTCGTTAAGCTCCGGCCACCGTCGTCAGGGCATGACCGTCCCCGTCGCAGAACGCGAACTGGCTCACGCAGAGATCGGGCGCTGCCTTTCGCAGTGCAGGGCGGCTGGCGCCTACATGCGGTCAGCCATGTCGGCCTTGTGCGCGTCCGTCGAAAGCGAGGGCTCTGACCTGGTTGCGGCCCGGATCAACTACCGGCTTGCCTGTTCTCACGCCGCTGAAGTCGCAGTGAGCGTCGTACTGCGGGTGAACGATCTGATCGGAGCCCGGGCCCTTGCCGAGTCCCAGCCCTTCGAGAGGCGCGAACGCGACGTTCGCGCGGCGGCCAAACACATCGCCATGAGTGCCGAGCAGTTTGTGATCGGTGGCCGCTACGCTCTTGGCGGCGATATCAGCGGCGCAAGCTTCTAACGATCAGCGCGCGCTGGTCCCGACGTAATCCGCCGCGTCGGTCCGCTGTAGAGCTGCCGGGGCCGGCCGATCTTCGGCGTCGGGTCCGTGATCATCTGTTTCCACTGGCTGATCCAGCCCACCGTCCGTCTGATCGCGAGGATCGCCGTGGGGAAGCGCATCGCCTCAGGCGGCCGCTCCGCCTCAGAGGCTTTGCCCCTTACCCGGAAGCGCCCAGCGGCCGCGAGCGGCGAGCCTATGGGCGCTGCGAGGCTATCGGAGGTCAGAGCAGAAAGCGCAAAGAGGGCTCTTTGCCGTCATCTGACAGTTCTGTCAGCCTTCGGCCGACCTAACCTCCTGACGCCAAAGCCTGAAATCCACGGTTTCGCGCGGCGATAATCCGGTCGGGGTCGACGGTCCATCGAGAGGGCCTGGCCTCGGTGGCGTTGTGCTCCTGGATGAAGCGGTTGATGGCGGCCTGCAGATCGACGAGGGAATGGAACACGCCATGTTGCAGGCGTCTCCGCGTCAGCTTCGCGAAGAACCCTTCGACGGCATTCAGCCAGGAGCTGCAGTTGATAGCGGAGCTCATCGCCCGCACGGTCGGCAAAACGGATGTCAACTACACCATCCGCTCCTGAAGCAAAGGCGCTACGTCGAGTGCGGAACATATCGCGGCACACGACCTCATCAGTGCCAACGATTATGCGGCTTTCGAACTCCCAGATGATCCTTCTGCGGCAATGTCAATCGCCCTCCCTCGTCTCCAAAATCCGCTACTTCGAAGATAAGGAGTCGACGGTATGTTCTCGCGCACGACATAGGACGCTCGCAGTGCTTGCATGCCGGCGTTCACGCTATTGATGCCCCGGAACCGAGCTGATGTCATTGGTTCGTGGTACCGAATGGCATATCCTGGAATGACGATATTCCTGGATTGGCACGGACTGCGATGCGTCAGAAGTCACCGAAGACGAAATCTCCGCGAGAGAACTCCGACCCGGTTCTCGCCCGTGAACGAGAGGTCGCCAAGACCGTGGCAATCAATGCTCTTCTCACCCGGCCGATCGCAGTTCTTCCAGCCAAGATTGGCGACCCGATCCGACCCTTTGCACTCGGGCTCTGGGATGAAATCCGCCCTCTCCTGAAACCGGAATTCAGCGTCACGGCTCTGCGCAAGACGATGGCAACTTATGTGCATTCGCGGAGCTATCAGATCGCGGTCGCGCGACCCGGATCCGTCCGCCATGACATCAATGGTACACCGGTCGGTCCTGTATCGGACGCCGACAGGTTGGATGCACAACAGAAGTACGAGGGTTTCAAGGCGCGCGATGGATCACGCAATCCAAAGTCGGCACCTCCCCTCCCCACCCCAGCGTCAAAGTCGGACGTGATCCGCGCTGGCCTCCTCAAACGGAAGGACACCCCGCGCTAGACAAGCGGCGGCCTCCCTGACGGCCGAGCAGTGAGAAAGTGACGCGCAGTCGAGATAGGAAGCCAGCTCCGTTGTGATTCCTCTGGACTTATTTGCTACCAGCAAGCATGCGGTTTTCAACACCGGAGCTACGGCGCAAAGGCCCCGGGGTTGCCTGCGGGGCCATTCGTTAGGGCTGCCTGAACCCGTCACATAGGGTCATTTCCCTTCATCGCGTTCGACATATGCGTCTTGCATTTGTCGTTGTCGTTTGAGGCAAGTGCTTCCTTCGCCATCGCCAATTCCTTATTGGCGTAGTCCTTCTTCATCTCGTCTGTCATAGCCTTGACGTCAGTTTCGAGCTTCGACATGTTGGCTTGATCACACACGATATCGGACAAGGCAAAGGCAGAAGGCCCAGCAAGCGCGAGTAGCACAGTCGCCGTCAGTAGTGTCTTCAACATCGTTATTTCCTCTTCGACGCGTGGAATGTCGGGCCAACCATCGAGCGAGAGTGACGTTCCGCCGGGCGAGAACACATCGTCGTGATCTGACCTGCCGCCGGTCTCCTTCCTGATACGCCAATCGCAGTCGGTAGGTGGATCGTTGTCGTTGCGACTGATCCAAAATGGCGACACAACCGGTGGCGAGGACACCTATGATTGAGACGATGATCGAAGTCGCGGGATCCCGGTATTCATCGGATGTCCTCCGAACGGAATGCATTTTTCGCCGCTTGTAACTTAGACACGAACCTCGCCGTTATTATTCCGTGGTTATTGTGATCCGAGGTTCGCGCCCTGCGCGGCCAATCCACCCTACCCTTGCGGAGCAAGGCTCGTTCTGATGCCAGCCGCGGCAAAGCGGGTGAGCTGAATCTGGGTTGCATCCTCGGTGTAAAGGACGTGAACCGCGCGGCCGCTCGCCGTGAGCTTTTCAGCTTCCTTGAAGGCGTCTTCAAAACTGACAGGTATTGCATCACTGGGCGCAGAGGGATCGTCCTGTTCCAACACGTAGAATGTGGCGTTTCGGATGTCTGTCATCGGTGCGCTCCTTTCGCGCAACAATAGCTGGCGAGCGCGATAGTTCCGGATCATAGGAGATTTGGCGGTCGCTGCATCATCGATGGCAGACCAAAACAGGCTCAGGCCGGTGATACGGCAGGGCGGCAAGGAACCGGCAGACACGCCGGCGACCGAAGCATCCGCCGCCAAGGCTGCGCCGTCGTTATTCTCATCGTCCGCGTCGGAATCCGCCTCGCCACAACAGGGGCACATCCAGCGCCGGAGGCGGTTCGGTCGGATGCGGACATCTTCGACAGGATCGAACGCCTCGCGGCACTTCACGCGAAAGGCATTCTCACGGATCAGGAATTCGAGGCCACGAAGTCGGAGTTGCTCAGCCGACTATAGCATCCGATGAACGGGGCTTGCCACGGAGATCAATTGGAGGCTTCCATCGAGCCGCGCCGGGCGATGACGGCCGTCAATGAACTGCAACCGGGTCAAGGCGTCGCCGACCAAAGTCCCGATTGTGGTAGGGAATCGAAGGATCACGACAGTCCCTACCAAAGAAATGAGCCCTTCCATCTTACCGCACCCCCTGCCCTTCTTCGATGGCAGGTTTATGAGGCGAAGGCCAGAACGATTGCGATAACGAGCAGCAAGGGGCCCATCCACTTGAAGTGGCGGGCCAGCGGCAGTTGGTTTGCCGGGTTTCTCGACAAAGTCACATACCCAAAGCCCACGGACGTCATCCACAGGCCGGCGCAAAACATGATGAATTCGTCAATATAGTCTGCGACCATGACTCTCCTGCTTTCTTCGAGGCTTTGCCATCAGTCCTCCTCAACCTCGCCAGTGTCTTCGCAGTGGCAGTGCGCATATCCCTCACGTCGGCGGGGCACCGCCGCTTTGGGGATTGTCCTGCTGGCTTCACACGGGTGACACGCCAAAAGCCCGTCTCCATAATTCCGATCATACCAACAAGACCGAGACCCATTAGCAAATTATAGAAGGTCATGGATATAGACCGCTCGTGCCTTACAAAAGCACATATGTGCTCCACTCGGTGTTGCAAGCGGATAGTACGGTCCAGATTGCGGCGCCAGAACCCGCTTAGGCCCTTGCTTGAAGGCAGGGACCGCACCTCAGCCGTCGGGCGAAATGAAAATGCATGAAGCCGGGAAGCATGCTGACAACGCGAGCAAGGTTGACGCCCTGAAACAGGCGTAGCCGCAGTCCCTGCTCTTACGCCAAAGCCGCCACCCTTCCGGGTGACGGCCTTTGATCACCAGCAATTTACAAAGATTACTGTGCAGCCTCTTCGATTAGGTCCGCGACGGCTTGGGGCTGCGACACCATCACAACATGGGATGCACCCTTGATCACGACAGTGTGCTTTGAGCCTGCCCGTTCGGCCATGAAGCCGAGTGCCTTCGCTGGGATGTTCTTGTCGCCGTCCCCATAGATGAAGTAGGAGGGCAGCGTTTTCCAGGCCGGCGAACCGGACTTTTCCGTCAAGGCAGCTTCGGTGATCGGGCGCTGGCCGGCGGCCATCAATGCCGCATCCTCAATTGAAACGTCGTGGGCGAACTGGTCGTGAAACTTCGCCTGGTCGATGGAAAGATCGACGCCGCCATCTACCAGCTTGACCGGAGCGGCGAGCGCTTGGCCAAGTGTTCCGCCCGGGAACTTACCGGCGAGATCGGCAGCTGCTTCCCCTGCTTCCGGAGCGAACGCTGCCACATAGACCAGCGACTTGACATTGTCCTTGCCGTTGGCAGCGGTCGAGATCACCTGGCCTCCGTAAGAATGCCCGACCAGGACGACGGATCCTTTGATGCTCGAGATGATGTCTGAAACATAGGCCGCATCACCGGCGACACTGCGCAGGGGATTGGCCGCGGCAACGACCGTGTAACCGTCCTTCTGAAGGATCTTCGTCACACCATTCCAGCTCGACGAGTCGGCGAAAGCGCCGTGGACGAGAATGACTGTGGGCTTTGCGGGCTGGGCAATTGCACTGCCGGACAGGAGAGCGGCGGCAAAGGCAACGGTGGCGGCGAGTTTGAACATGACGATATCCTTCGTGGCTCGGGATCTAGGTTCAGGCGTGAAGCTGCTAATTTATTTGTGTGCGATTCATTTGTGTGCAATATATATGTTTCCGGAATGACTATGTCAACTGCTTGCAAATAGATCGTGGGCGAATTATTTTTGCGGAAAGGAGATCGCGATGACGAAGCCAGACGACCATCGCGGCGTCGCCGGAATGCTCTGCTTTTCCCTCTATTCCGCGAGCCACGCATTCACCCAGCTTTATCGGCCATTACTGGACAAGCTGGGCCTGACGTACCCGCAATACCTGGTCATGGTGTCGCTCTGGAATCGCGACGGCCAGAACGTCAAGGAGCTGGGTAACAATCTCTTCCTTGATTCCAGCACGCTTACGCCGTTGCTCAAGCGCCTGAACGTTGCCGGCTTAATCACGAGAACGCGCAACCCCCAGGACGAACGCGAGGTGCTTCTGCACCTGACGGAGGAAGGCCGCGCCCTGCAGGGTCAGGCCGATGATGTCATGCATTGCATCGGCGATGCGGTTGCGCTGGAAGCGGACGCTCTCGATACCCTCCGCGCCACGATCGACGGCCTACGCAACAGGCTTCAGGCACGGGAGAGATAGTTCGAAACCCTCCTCGTTGAACGCTTCGCGATAGCAAGCCGGTGGCGGTCCAACCTCGTACCAAACAGGGGTCCCGCCAGCGGGCGCGCTCACCAACGTTTCGTTCGCTTCGCGGCACCGCAGGCCGCTATCGACCCCTGATGTAGGAAACGCACCCGCTTCCCTCTTCTTTGTTAACTAAGCGAGTGAGTCATTTAACAAAATAGCTGTTTCGTTTATTTCGAAGAGATCTGTCAGGCCGAGGGCGGATATCATTGCTCGCCCGCGTTACTCACGCGGGCGCTGTGTCCAGGCTCTACCGGTCGGCCGCGACCGCTCTTATTCGCTGCAGAACAGCCTCCACTTGGTGGGCCTGAAGGCGATTCGGCTTCTGTGTGCAAAAGACGCGCGCTCCGGCGGCAACTCGATTTCGACGGCCGCATGCGTATTGCCCAGATCTAGCTCGAGATGGCGCGTACCGGCAACCCGCCGGCTCCCGATGATGAAGCCTTCAAGGCTGCCCCGAGAGCCATCGACGAGTTCTATGTCGTGCGGGCGGAAATACAGTAAAGCCTCGCCATCGCCTTCGGTTGCAGCACGCAGCCCTGTGGGCAGATCTTCGAACCGGATTTCGCCGTTTGAAAGCATGACCTTTAAGCAATTCGACTGGCCAATGAACCCGTAGACGAAAGTAGAGATTGGGTGATCATAGATTTCGTCCGGCGTACCGGATTGCTCGATCATACCTTTGTTCAGCACCACCACGCGATCAGCCAGTTCGAGCGCCTCCTCCTGGTCGTGGGTGACAAATACGGTCGTGTATGCGGTGCGATCATGGATTTCACGCAGCCACTGGCGCAATTCCTTGCGCACTTGAGCGTCAAGCGCACCGAAGGGCTCGTCGAGCAACAAGACGGTCGGCTTAACCGCCATGGCCCGGGCAAGCGCCACGCGCTGGCGTTGGCCGCCGGAGAGCTGAGCGGGGTAGCGATTTTCAAATCCTGACAGCTGTACGAGCTCGAGTAACTCGAGTGCCATCTTGTGAAGTTCTGCCGGTGGTTGCCGCCGATTGGAGCGGCGAACCTTTAGACCGAAAGCCACGTTCTCCAGCACAGTCATATGCCGAAAGAGGGCATAGTGCTGAAAGACGAAGCCGATATTTCTTTCCTGCACCGTCTTCATCGACGCGTCCTCGGCATCGAAGAAAATCGTGCCATCGGTCGGGCTCTCGAGGCCGGCAATCAGCCTAAGCAACGTCGTCTTTCCGGAGCCGGAGGGTCCAAGCAAAGCGATCAACTCACCAGAGTGGATGTCAAGAGAAACGTCGGCGAGCGCAGGGACGCGGTCATATTCTTTGCGTAGGCCTTGGATTCGTACTTCCATATACCCAGGTCCAAGTGAGTGCCATTCATTGCATCATTTGAACGCGCCAGCACAGAGTTGGTTCGATGTGCTCTCAGGGGAGCTGGCGACTTCGCATTGGAAACCGCAAGCGGAGACATGGTGCAACTGCTCGCGGCTGCCGCGTCCGCGTAAAAAGGCTCTGGCACGTCTCTCAAACTCAGCCCTGATCCTGCATGGAATGAGCGGGGTCCGCGGCGCAACGAGACGGATTGGCGCTTGCCCGTCCGGGTTCGGCCACAACGCTACAGCCCCCAAGGGCGCCGAAGGGATACCAGGCGCAGTCGGCAGCAGACAGCGAGGCCATGAACAATCGTGTGAGCCGCGCGTTACCTGTCAAATGATGAGGTAAAGTCATGGCTCGAACCTCTCGAAACAACGGCCGCCGAGCGGAACTACTCCACATTGGGCTCGTGGTATTTGCAATGTTGATTATCGCGGCAATGGTGGCGCTTCTGTAAAGCGATGACCCAAGCAAAGAACTCGCTCGCAACAAGCCGTGCTCAGCGCTCGTAAAGAACGGCTCGGTTGTGAGTTGTTAAATTTACAGCTTTGCGCATCCCCTCGCTTTCGTGGCTCTAGATTTCCTGCAGGCAATCCTGAGTCAGCCGAGCGTCGGCTGCCCGTGGCGGCCTTCTCGCAGCCGGATTCTGGCCGCGTGCTTGGAACTAATGACGGGCGAGACTGTTTCAGCTGTGACTTTGGCATGACGCTGACGCGCCCTCCTGGCTGGGTAAGCCTCGATTTTGAGGAGACTCGCATCATGAAGGTTTCGTCCAGATTTCGTTCAGTCGCGGCTGCGGTTATCGCTGCAGCAGGAATCAGCTTTGCCGGCTCCGCGCATGCCGACAGCGG
>Ga0209436_100716_pt1 | contig 13874 bp, 12 predicted proteins | sample AraplaF_Cvi_mTSA_FD_184263 | JGI IMG/M metagenome (GOLD analysis project Ga0209436, IMG submission 184263) | Arabidopsis root microbial communities from the University of North Carolina, USA - plate scrape MF_Cvi_mTSA (SPAdes) (version 2) | ecosystem: Host-associated > Plants > Roots > Endosphere...
TTGCAGGCGACCGGTCATGAGATCGTAGCACCCCTGCCATCCCTGTTCACCTTCAACATGCCAGGGAACCCTATCATTTCGTTGATGGGAGTCAGTTCGGTGGCTGCTGTGAAAATTGCCGGTACCAAATTACAGGAACAGGGCCCCGTGCTCATTACCCATTGGGGATTGAGTGGCCCTGCTATTTTGCGGACCTCTGCCTGGGGAGCGAGAGAACTGGCGGAATTGAATTATCAGTTTACCGCTGTGGTGAACTGGTTACCGGATCACAATGAGAATAGTCTGCGCGAAGATCTGCAAAGTCTCCGATTTGATCTCGGCGGACAAAAGATCTACAACAAAAATCCTTTTGGTTTGCCTCAGCGTTTATGGCAATTTATGCTGGAGCAATCAGGCATTGCGGAAGATGCCCGTTGGGCTGACCTGCCGTCCAAAGAACAGAATAAACTCATCAAACAATTAGTGGCAATGGAATGCCCGGTGAAAGGGAAGACTACTTTCAAAGAAGAATTCGTAACCTGCGGTGGCATCAAATTGTCAGAGATCGATGCGAATACGATGGAGAGTAAGTTATGTCCTCAATTGTATTTTGGTGGTGAAGTAATGGATGTAGATGGGATCACTGGTGGATTTAATTTCCAGCATGCATGGAGTAGCGGATATATCGCCGCAGAAAATATTGCAAAGAAAATAGGCTGACTGGATAGTCAGCCCTAAAACAAAAACGCTTTTGCCGAAGGCAAAAGCGTTTTTGTTTGGCTTTTTAAAAATAATTTATCCCTGGTGGGTAATCTTCTTCCAATGCATTTAACAACCGATCAAAATCCTTTGGATTCTTCATAAAATCCACCTTCGTCACATCCACCATCAGCGTCTTCACCGGATGCTGCTTTATATACTGCATATACACATCCTGCAAATTCCCCAGGTAACTATCCGGTATCGACTGTTCATAAGACCTGTTCCTATCCTTAATATTCTGCTGCAATCGCGTAATCGGCGCATTCAAAAATATCAGCAATTCCGGCTGCAACAACTGCGGGTTAATTATATCAAACAGCTTCTGATACAAATTATACTCCTCATCTTTCAACGTCACCTTCGCAAACAACAAACTTTTTATAAACAGGTAATCCGAAATAAAAAAGTTATTAAACATATCCTGCGTCTGCAACATCTCCTTCAGCTGCTTATACCGCTCTGCCATAAAAAACAGCTCCAACGGAAAAGCATACTGCTGTGGTTTCTCGTAAAACTTCGGCAAGAATGGATTATCTGCAAACTCTTCCAGTATCAGTTGCGCACCAAAATGCTTCGCCAGCCTTGTAGCCAGCGTCGTTTTTCCAGCACCTATATTTCCTTCAATTGTAATGTATTTATAATTCATCTGGTTTGCTCCTGTAACTGGTATTTATGGGCGGGTAATGTATCCGGGCATTCAGCCAGCAGGGCGCTGACATCTTTATGTAATATCGGATGGATCCAATCGGGAGAAATTTCTGCCAGCGGCACCAGCACAAATTGTCTGTTCGCCATTTGCGGATGTGGCACCTTGAGGGCCGGCAAATCAATTACCGCATCATTAAAAAAGATGATATCTATATCTATCACCCTGGCGCCCCATTTCTGTTGGCGTACCCTTCCCAATTGCCGTTCTATATCCAGGACGGTCTCCAACAGCTCCTCAGCTTCCAGGGCAGTAGAGATCTGCAAAGCCTGATTCAGGTAATCCGGCTGTTGAACATGCCCCCACGCAGCGGTTTCGTACAATCCTGACTTTTTTTCAACCTTGCCCGCCCGCTTATCTATTTGCATCACAGCCTGTTGCAGGTTCTCTGTGCGATTGCCCAGATTACCACCTATAAGTAATATTGCTTTATTCATGTATCTTCAACGGCCCAAAAGTAGACATAATCTTTATTTTTGGGAAAAGCAGTTTTCCTTAATCTCAAAATATGCGTAGTTTCTTTAAGATCTTTTTTGCCACCTTACTTGCACTCATTGTCATTGGTGCTTTGGGAATCTTCATTTTGCTGGGAATTATCGGAAACGCTTTATCGTCCGATAAAGTGGTTATTTCCCCTAATGGAGTACTGGTACTGGAAACATCCCAGGAATTCAGCGAGCAGAAAGTAGCAAACCCACTCGCCATGCTCTCCAAAAAAGATGGTGGAACCCCCGGATTGTTCGATGTGATCAGGCTGATTGACAATGCAGCCCAGGATGATAATATTAAAGGTATTTACCTGAAAACGGAAGGCAATGCCAATGGTTTTGCCACCAACCAGGAGTTCAGAAATGCGCTCACCCGCTTCAAAGCCGCTGGTAAATGGATCTATGCTTATGGCGAAAATATGAGTCAGCAAAGTTATTTTGTGGCCTCTGTTGCGAACAAGGTATACCTCCATCCAAAGGGTGGGCTTGACTTTAACGGTTTCTATTCCCAGGTCACCTTCCTGAAAGGTCTGCTTGAAAAGCTGGAGATCCAGCCCCAGATCTTTTACGATGGTCGTTTCAAAAGTGCGACCGAGCCTTTGCGTGAAACAGAAATGACCCAGGCAAACCGTATTCAGACCAATGCTTACCTGGGTGAACTGTATAGCAATTTCCTCCTTAACATAGGCGAGAGCCGTAAGATCGATACCGCTACCTTGCATCAATATGCTAACGATGGCGCTATCCAGAGTGCAGATGATGCTGCCCGTTTAAAACTGGTAGATGGCCTGCGCTATGATGACCAGGTAATGGATGAACTCAGAACCCGTTTAAGCCTGAGTGGTAGTGATAAGGTGAATTTCGTAACCCTGAGCAATTACCAGAGTGCCAATGAGCATCGTTTCAGAGATAATAGTGCTAAGATCGCCCTGATCTATGCACAGGGTAATATTGTAGGTGGTGATAGTGAGAAGGAATCTGTGATCAGCAGCGATCGCTATATTAAACTGATCAGGGAAGCCCGTCAGGATAAGGATATCAAGGCGATCGTGTTCAGGGTAAATTCTCCGGGAGGTAGTGCCCTGGCTTCAGAAAGCATCTGGCGTGAGCTGACCCTGGCTAAGAAAAGTAAACCAGTGATCGTGTCTATGGGTGATTATGCAGCTTCAGGTGGTTATTACATCTCCTGCATGGCCGATTCCATCTTTGCAGAACCGAATACGCTCACAGGTTCCATTGGTGTATTTGCTGTGATTCCGAACCTGGGTAACTTCTTCAAGAATAAACTGGGTGTTACATTCGACGGTGTAAAAACCGCACAGTATGCTGACCTGGGTACTGCCAGCCGCCCGATGACGGATGCTGAAAAGCGTTTCATTCAGAATGGTGTGGATACCACTTATTCCGTGTTCAAGACAAGGGTGGTGAATGGCCGTAAATTGAGCGGTGCTGTGGTAGACAGCATTGCACAGGGTCGTGTATGGAGTGGTGTACAGGCAAAAGAATTAGGACTGGTAGACCGTATTGGGGGTATCCAGGATGCCATTGCCTGCGCAGCAAAAATGGTTCATGCAGGCTCATTCAAGGTAAAAGAATATCCGGAGCCACAGGGTGGCCTGGAAAAAGTAGTGAGAAGTCTGGGCGGCGATATGCAATCTAATATGGTGAAAAAGGAGCTGGGTGAAAATTACGCCCTGTATGAACAGGTGAAAAGAATAAGGGAAATGAATGGTCAGATCCAGGCCAGGATCCCTTTTGATATTGAAATCAGATAGTAGCTGCACTTAAAATATGATTAAAACCTGCCCGCTGTGGCAGGTTTTTTTATACAACTTAGGTAAAACAATAGTAGTTTTACGCGATTTTTTAGCAACTAAATAGGCTTATGGCGGTGAAATACAGTCAATGGACAGCTTTGCTGGCCATGGCAAAAGCAAGTTTGAAAGCAATATTGAGAAGTCCCTCGGCTGTAGTATTCAGTCTGGGTTTTCCCTTAGTGATTTTACTTTGTTTTGGCTTTATCGGGGATAGTACCGTATCTGTAAAAGTAGGGGTGGATAGTGCTACAGATACCCACAGTTACCTGTACCAGCAGTTATTGAAGGAGAAAAGCCTGAAGCTGATAACAGATAAGACGAATGCTGAACTGGAGTCTGAGCTGAAGAAGGGGCATATCACAGCCATTCTGAAAGTAAAGGAATTGCCTGCAGCAGACAATATCCCTTCTAATACTGTACAGGTCTATACTTCAACAGCTGCTGTTGAAAAGATCGGTGTGTTCAATGCTATCTTAAATGGTGTGATCCGGAATGCAGATGCGAAATATTATAGTCATGCATCTGTGGCAAAAGTGGAGCCGCTGATCACATTGCCTGGTCGTCGTTATACTACGATCGATTTTATCCTGCCTGGTTTACTGAGTTTTTCATTGCTGAGTGCTGCGGTGTTTAGCACGGCTTTTCTGTTTTATGGTTTAAGGCAGACATTGGTATTAAAACGTTTCTTCGCTACGCCGATCCGGCGTTTACATATAGTATTGGGCGAATCCCTGGCCCGTTTGGTTTTCCAGATCTCTGGCGCGATCCTCATCATTGCAATTGGGTATTTCTTTTTTGGGTTCACGCTGGTGAACGGATGGAGTACCTTTTTTGAAATGCTGATATTGACAGCGCTGGGGGTAGTGGTGTTTATGGGCTTTGGGTTTGTGGTGAGCGGCCTCGCCAATAGTGAGAGCACGATCCCGCTGTTTGCCAATATTATTACGCTGCCGCAGTTCCTGCTGGCAGGTACTTTCGTTTCTGTAGATGTGTTTCCTACCTGGCTGCAATACATTTGTCGTATTATGCCGCTGACCTACCTGAATGATGCGTTTCGTAAAGTGGCTTTTGAAGGCCTGCATTTGTGGAACCTGGGCCTGGAGCTGGGCGTGATTGCGCTGTGGGGTGTGGTGATCTATGCCGTGGCTGTGCGGGTATTCAGATGGGAGTAATATCCTTTTGAATTGAATGAAGCCGGTCGCAGCACTCTTTTGGCTATTTGGGAAATAGCAATTCAAATAACTTCCATCCTTTTGAATTGAATGAAGCTGGTCGCAGCACTCTTTTGGTTATTGGGGCAATAGAAATTCATATTGCTTCCCGGCCAGATTGTTTTCAGCTGGGAATACTCGCGTTTTTTTCCTAACTTTTAGGTATGCAAGCCTTCTTTATTCTCCTGGGCGCTTTAGCGGTGATCATCCCTGGGTGTTTCATTGTTAGTCTGTTTTTACCGGCTACAGTGAAGGTTGTGCGTGTCAGAGTCATTCCTGCCACTCCTGCTGCCGTATTCCAACAGCTCAATACTGTTCGTAACTGGGAAAACTGGTCTCCCTGGCACCAGATAGATCCCCACATGAAACTCCTGTATACCGACACCGAAAGCGGGGTTGGAGCGGCTTATAGCTGGGAAAGCGAAAACAGGCAGATCGGAAAGGGGGCTATGATGATCACGAATTCCCGGCAGGATGAGTTTATAGCCACAGATATGCATTTTATGGAGCAACGACTGGCTAAAGCAACTTTTAAGCTGGAGCCGGTGACAGGTGGTACTACAGTCACCTGGACCATGACAGCGGAGCTGGGTCATAATCCATTTAAAAAGTTCATGGGCCTGCTAATGGATAAATGGGTGGGAAGGGATTTTGAAAAAGGCCTGGCTAACCTGGAAACTGTATTGAAGCACTGAATACACCTGAATTTTTGAAAAAAGCATGCCCCTTTCCCAAAATAGAACGAGATTTGCAACCTTAACAGTCTGGAATTGTTCTTATGCGATTAATTAAACTTGCCGTGATTAGTGCCGTCCTATTCGGCGTGCTGCTTTTCCTCATATCCCTATTATTTCCATCCACCGCGATTGTAGAACGATCCGGCGTCATAGATGCTCCTATGTCTACTGTCTATGCGGAGTTAAACGATCTCAGTAAATGGCCTGCCTGGAATCCATGGGCGGCCGATGAAACCGCACAGGATAAGCAATTCTCAGTGCCGGCTACCGGGCAGGGTGCTTTTTTTACCTTTAATGGGGTTCAGCATGAGGATCGTATAACCGGGAAAGTAAGTATTGAAGAAAGTCATCCTGAAAAAGGTCTCAGATACAAAATGACATTCAATGCAATGCGCCCTGTGGATGCATTCTTTGAGATCAAGCCCGCTGCCGATGGCAAAGCCACAGCTATCATGTGGCGCCTGGAAACCCATCTGGGATACTGGCCCTGGTGGAAATTGCGTGGTTTCCTGGCAGACAGGCTCACCGGCCCTCAGCTGGAAGCTGGTCTTACACAGTTGAAAACCATTTGCGAAACACAGAAATAACTGTTTAAAAAGATAGTAAATGGCCCTTCTGCCGCAGGCAGAAGGGCCATTTAACATTATTATAAAATACACAAACGGTAACGACTGCTCCCCCTTTATGCAGTAATTTCCCGTAAATTTTCTATTCTTTATGAAACAATTCCTCTTAATCATTGCATTGCTGGCCACTACAGGCAGCCTTGTATCTGCACAGGAAAAAAAGCCGGCTAGTCCTCGTGTAACTGCTGAAGGAAAAAATGTAAAAGTTGCTTACGGTCAACCTTCCAAGAAAGGTAGAGTGATCTTCGGCGAACTGGTTCCTTACGATAAAGTATGGCGCCTGGGTGCTAACGAAGCAACTGAAATCACTTTTGCTAAAGATGGTAGCTTCGGCGGTAAAGCTGTAAAAGCAGGTACTTACACCCTGTTCGCTATTCCTGCTAAATCTGAATGGACCTTCATCCTGAACAGCGACCTGAAACAATGGGGTGCTTACAAGTATGACTCTATCAAAGTAAACAACGTACTGGAAGCAAAAGCAGCGGTTACTAAAACAAAAGCACCGGTTGAAAAACTGACAATCACTTTACCAGCAGGTAAACTGGTCGTAGAATGGGATGAAACCCATGTGGAAGTACCAGTGAAGTAATTGAGCAATGTATTTTATTGTAAAAGGCCGTCTTTTTACAGACGGCCTTTTATTTTTTATAGGCTCCATTTAACAGACATGTTTATCTGCCTGCCATCCACAGGCCCCCACAGCGGCACAAAAGAAGGATCACTCACCGATCCTGTATACAAGGGTGTATGCTTACCTTGTCTTACATCAAACAGGTTTTCTCCATTCAATACCAGTGTTACATGATCACCTATTTGTCTTGATACCATCGCGGCCCAAAACCAGTAGTTCGGCGCCTTCTCATTGTTATATAAATACTGGTGACCATTCCAGGCACTCTCCACACCCATACGCCATTTACCCGCTATATCATAGGCCAGTGTTGCAGCAAATTTATCCTGTGGTGCAAAAGGCACGTATACACTACCTGTCTTCGCGATCGTATGATTATAACCCAGGTACAATTCCACATCATCCAATTCCATTCTTACATAAGTATCTGTACCCGCACTGCGCATGGGCGATGCCTGGGTTTGTAACCCGTATAAATTATCACTCCTCAGCACAGGCAGAATAGGATGCTTCACATACGTGTAATAGAATGCCTGGTTCAAAGTCAGATCCAGTTCACCAATCGTAGTATGATAATTAGCATCGAAGTTCAGCCCCTTGCTTCTTTCCGCCTTCATATTATCCGGCATTGGCGCCAGCATTTTGTAACCCAGCAATTGTGTTTGTGTGGTAAAGATAGCAGCCGTTTTATACCCGGTACCTGCACTCAACCGAATGGAAAGATCTGTAATGGGTTTGTACACGATGGCCAGTCTTGGTAAGAGAAACCAACCATATACGTTGTGATAATCTGCGCGCAACCCCGCTTCTGCCATCAGTTGTTTGGTAATGTGAATGCCATCCTGCGCGAAGAAGCCTACCGTATTGTAAGTATAATTACCAATACGGCTGCTGTCATGATTGTTCTTCGTATACGCTTCACTGGTATTGTTCATCCCAAATACTGCGCCATGCCATTTATAATTGGCTTCTGTGTAGGTATTTAGTTGTTTACCCTGCAATAAGAAATCTCCTTCAGTATGCAGCAGGTGATATAGACTGGCATTACTCTTAATGGTCAATGCCTTGTGTGTCAGTTGTAGGTCTAAGCTATTTCGATTACTATTATTTTTCTCTGTATAAAATGCACCACCCCCTGTACGCTGTTCAAAAGTGCCCTGGTACCCTGCGGTGAATGTCGTAGTTGGATTGAGATACCAAAAGAATTTTGGATGCACCAGGTATTGTCTTAATTGTGGTACATCACTAAATCCATCCTTGTTTACATCTGTAGCATTCTGATGTGTGACTCCACCAAAAAAGGTAAAGCCGGTATGCTTAAATTTCTGCGAGTAAAAGATATTTCCATTATTCTCTTTCAGGGTGCTCCTGTTCAACAATACATCCAGTGTAGGTTTTTCTCCCGGTGTCTTGGAAATGAAATTGATCATCCCTGCGATAGCGCCTCCACCATATAGGGTAGATACAGAGCCCTTGATGATCTCAATTTGTTTCAGATCCAGCGGGGGGATGGCCAGTACGCCAAAATTGCCGCTTAACCCTTCGTACAGGGGAAGGCCATCCCTCAATAGCTGGGTATATTTTCCATCCATCCCCTGCATGCGGATGGCATTATTACCGCTGATCGCTGATGTATTTTGTATGTGAATGACGCTTAGGTCGCCGAGTAAGCTGACAACATTGCCTGGTTTAATACCGCCTTCCTCCTGCATATCTTCAGGACCAAGTACTTCCACTTTCATGGGAAGATCTTCAATGCGGCTATTGGTGCGGGTAGAGCTGATGACTACCTCGTGGATCTGGACAACTTTAGTGGTATCACGGGCTACCTTTGTAGTATCCTGTGCCACCATATGAATGGGAACCAACAATAATATCAACCATGAAAACTTCATGAAACAAAGAAAGGAGTCAATATTGGGGAAAATCTGGATTAATGAGGATGCCTGTCCGGCCGAATTATAAAATGATGCTCATGCTCCTTATGGATATAATACACCTTCAGGTTATTCGTATCCGTTATCTTTTTCACAATTGCTAATCCCAGCCCATTACTATTCTCCAGGGTGGATGCATTTTTCTTAAACCGCTGAAATAACTGTGATGCAGGAATAGGTGGATATTTACTGGTATTGCATATGCTAAACAAATGCTCCGTCAGCTGTATGGTGATTGAACCTTGCGGATAATTATATTTAATCGCATTGCCCAGCAGATTACTGATCAGGGTATCTGCCAGCAAAGGATGCAGCAGCAGGGAAAGATCTCCGCTGATATCCGTACTCACAAACAGCTCCTTATCTTTTATCAGTTCTTCGAATAAACGCAGGTGCTTTTGCAATACTGCTTTAATGCTGATGTTACCCGCAGGCACAAACTGTTTGTTCCCGATTTTTGCCATGAACAGGAGGCTGTGATTCAAATGAGAGAGTCTTTGCAATGCCTCATGTGTCTGTGCGATAGATTGTAGTTGTGCGGGTTGTAATGCTTCATCCTGCATAAGGAGTTCCAGCCTGTTTTGCGCAATAGCCAGTGGCGTTTGCATTTCATGCGCCGCATCTTCCGTTAGTTCTTTCATGATTACAAAATCATGGTAGATCCTGGATGTCGCATTTAACAATACTTCATTCAATCTGTTGAATTCAGTGACGGATGTATCAGGAAATATAAGGTGCGGCATCTCCTCCAGCTGCAATTTCTCCATCTTGTCCAATGACTGATAGAAGGGGCGCCAGATACTGCGGCTGATCAACCTGTTCACCAATATTGTAAAGAGTAACAGGCCAATAAAAGCCAGTGCCATCACCAGCGCAATATTCTGAATCAGGTCATCTTTTTCAATCAGCGATTTCCTGATCGTAAGGGTATAGTATTTTTCTCTTATCCTGATCACCTGTTCTAGTTGGCGATAAGGCACTTCCTTATGCTCTATCTCCTGGTATTGCATGATCGTTTTCAGCAGGGGCTGGGCATCCGCAGGCCCCTCTGCAGGATGGATACTAAACTCCGGTGTCGTGATCCGGAATACCGGACTATTGTCCGGAATGGATTGAAAATAGACCAGCCATTGGATCTGGTCATTCACCAATTCCTCATCCATCTCTTTCTTCAGTTCCTTATCAAACTGATGATAGAGATAAATACCGCCAGCTGTCAGCAGGGGCAGCATGATCAATAAGAACCAGATGGTATTTTTAGTGAGGAGTTTCATATTATTCGAAGCGGTATCCGGTACCATACACCGTCTTGATGTAATCAGGTGCACCGGCATCCATCAATTTACGACGCAGGTTTTTGATATGTGAATATATGAAATCATAGGAACCTGCCATGTCATATTCATCGCCCCAGAGGTGGGAAGCAAGGGCGGATTTAGTAATGACGCGATGTTGGTTGGCGATAAAATATAGTAGTAATTGATACTCTTTAGCCGTTAATTCTACAGATTTCTGGCGCACTAATACTGATTTGGATGCAGGATTCACCTGTATATCCTGGAAGATAATATTAGTATTTCCGCCGAAATGCTTGCGGCGTAGCAGGGCATTGACCCTTGCACTTAGTTCTGATAAATGGAAAGGTTTGGTGAGATAGTCGTCGGCACCCAGGCCCAGGCCATTGAGTTTATCTTCCAGGGAGTCTTTGGCGGAGATGATGATAATACCAGCATCGGAGCGGATCTGTTTCAGTTCCTTCACGATATCCAGTCCGCTGCCATAGGGGAGGCCGATATCGGCAATTATACATTCGTATTCAGCATCGTTGACTTTTTGGATGCCTTCCCGGAAATTGGCAGCTACTTCACATACGTAGCCTTGTTTTCCGAGGTATTGTGCTATTGATTCCTGTAGTGCCTGCTCGTCTTCGATAATCAGAATGTTCATACCCAAAAGTTACGAAAAAAAAGGTAGTGACCTGTGCTGCATTCTTAAAACGCAAAACAGCTCACTACCTCAAAAAAAATGGGGCCCTGCTTAAATTGCAGGAATCCCCGTTTTAATATTCGCTTTGAGATCGCTTAGAATAGAATACAAGCCGAAGTAGGTTCTGTTCACATACAGGCTGTGCCTGGACCCACGTGCCACTTTCGACTCTTTCACTTCTTTCAGGTTAGCTACGTAATCCATATAAGCATAGATCTCCTGGAAATAGCGTTCATCACCAAAATCAAATTCAGGTAATGTGAATGGCAGCGTCAGCATATCAATCATCTTCTGGAACAGGGTAGAGAAAAAGGTAATTTCTTTCTCCGAGTCCGAAGGATGGATCATTTCCAGGCTGGTATAAATTTGTCTCCTGCGTTCATCATCTTTCAATACTTCTTTATCCGTCAGCAGGAAATAATTAACATAAAAGTCTTCCGGTATTTCTTTGATACATCCAAAATCGAAGATGCCGATCGTACCGTCTTCCCGCATAAGGAAGTTACCCGGGTGCGGATCTGCATGCACCTTTTTCAGCTGATGTACCTGGAACTGGTAGAAATCCCACAGCGCCTGTCCGATCTTATTCCTGGCCTCCTGCGAGGGATTTTTAAGTAAAAACTCCTTCAGGTGGAAGCCCTTGAGCCAGTCCATGGTAATGATCTTCTCGCTGGAAAGTTCCGGGTAATATTTTGGAAATACCAGGTTCGGAATATGCGCACATAAAGTAGATACTTCTACAGAACGCTGCAGTTCCAGTTTATAATCCGTTTCTTCCAGCAGTTTACTTTCAATTTCTTCAAAGTACTTGTCCATATCCACTTCGTTCATGCCCACAATGCGCATAGCAAAGGGCTTCACGATGCGGAGGTCGGACTTCACGCTGCTGGCTACGCCGGGGTACTGGATCTTGATCGCCAGTTCTTTCCCCCATTTGCTTGCTTTATGCACCTGCCCGATGCTGGCAGCATTGGCGGCCTTTACATCGAAGGTATCATAAAGTTCCGAGGGTGTTTTGCCTAAGGTCTTGATGAAAGTATTGATCACCAGCGGACCTGAAAGGGGAGGAGCGCTGTACTGCGACATCGCAAACTTATCGGTATAGGCTTTGGGCAGCATGCCCTTGTCCATACTCAACATCTGCGCTACTTTCAGTGCACTGCCTTTCAGGTTGCTGAGTGTGTCGTAAATATCTTCCGCATTGTCAGCATGCAGTTCTTCTCTGCTGATATTTGGATCAATCAGTTTCTTGGTGTAGTGTTTCAGGTAATTGGTTCCAACTTTCAATCCTGTGGTCACAAAACGACCCGCTCTTTCCACTTTTCCCGTAGGAATATTAGTTTGCTCTTTCATTACCTTTTATCTCCTCTACTTCTTAGTGAACATAAATTTTCCAAAGTCCAGTATACTGTCTAATGTGCCCGAGCTGATAAGCTGGAAACTGAGATTCACAGCTTTTTCGATCGCAGCATCTGTCAGCTCAAACTTTTCTGAATCATCCTTGATCCAGTAGTTAAGCACGAAGAGTGCCTGCACCCAGAAACCATGTACATATTGACTGGAAATGAATTTTCTTTCTTTTACTTCGCCTGACTGATAACCATCCTGGATCAGTCCTTTGGCATACTCGTAAAATGCATCTTTGAACTTTTCCAGCCTGTTCTCATGATAGCCAGGAATATGGAATTGTTCTTTCTGCTGCAGAATGTAGCTTCTGTCTTCTTTCAGTTTCTGTACCCAGAGAAAGTAGAAGGTGAGGAGCTTTTCGCGAGCAGAATAGCCAAGATAGGTATCGTCAGCTTTCAGCTTATCCAGCGTATCTGTAAAAAAGGATAACCAGATGTCTTTTTCAACTGCATCGAAGGATGCATAACTATCATAAAAGGTACTTTCGGAAAGACCTAATTGCTGACAGAATATGTATACAGAAACTGGTTTTTTCCCGTTTTCAAGCCAGTAGTTCTTATAGGCTTCGCGAATGAGTTTATTTTCCATAATTCAGGGTTTAAATTGTCCAAAATGCCTCCAAAGCAGGTATATCAAATTTACGATAGAATGGCAATATGAATTGTTAATATCTTAGCGCTTGTTCCACTTTGAATGCCCTGTTTCCAAAAATTTTCCGGATCTCTGTCCTAATTAAATTAAAGCTTATTTACATCCATGACAGTCAGCATCTTACTCTTACCCAGCAGGATAAACTCCCCTCTCACACTGCCTTCAATCACTGATTCGGGCTCCTCTTCCAGCCTTATTTCATGCTCCAGTTTCAGTAATGCACCATCTACTTTGAACACACTGGCCAGCTGATCACCCACAGCTACCACATAGCCACCCGGAATCCAGGCCATCGACACCACCCTATGGGAAACAGGTACCGGTGCATCTACAATGGACATCTCCTGTTTATTGATACTAATGGACACCAGCCCCATTTTTGTCAGGCCAAACATAATTGCAGATACCACTGGTACCGCAGTCAGCAGGTAAACTGGGGGTGCGGATTGCAAACAGGTACAATTACCAACCGCATCAGAACAATATAAGGTGCCTTCCAGCAGGAAATAATAGTAATCATTCCGCTGATAAACATTCGTGGGCAATGGTCTGTCATCACAGAGAATGGTTTTATTGTCCAGGGTACAGGTATACTGCTTTTCCAGTTCACCATCACCTGTAAAGTGCCAGATCCCCAATATGCGTTCGTTCAGTGCAAACTGGGTCACGGCGCCTGCGACTTTCGCCACAAAACCCACTACATGTTGCTGGAGGAAATTGGGGAAACTTACACTCATGCCATACTTGAAATGGGTGTTAGCTGGCAGGATCTTCGGCTGATCTTCCAGGTCATTTTCCGGGTTCAGGTAGATCATCAGCCTGTTGGTTTCCGGGAACCCACTTACCATATATTCAAACATCGGTATCAGGGGCATGGCCCATACATACTGTTCTATTTCAAATTCCGGGCTGATCCTCAACAGGTAAAATGAATGT
>Ga0209436_100717_pt1 | contig 13871 bp, 11 predicted proteins | sample AraplaF_Cvi_mTSA_FD_184263 | JGI IMG/M metagenome (GOLD analysis project Ga0209436, IMG submission 184263) | Arabidopsis root microbial communities from the University of North Carolina, USA - plate scrape MF_Cvi_mTSA (SPAdes) (version 2) | ecosystem: Host-associated > Plants > Roots > Endosphere...
TCATCATCAGCAATGATTTTAAAGGTGAAGTAAAACCTGGTAAACTGGGTGACGTTGCACCTACCATCCTGACACTGATGGGATTACCAATTCCAAAAGAAATGAGTGGTAATATCCTGATATAATTGCTGGTTCTACCGCAGCGAAAAGGCCGTTCTGTGAATAACAGAGCGGCCTTTTTATTTTTCGGCTACACCTGTAACTATTCTGCCTGGTAAACCGTTTTACGTTTTTAGTGCTCTCGACAGATTTGCTCATGCATCAGATGCGCCGTCTTCACGGCGCATTATTTTTTACTATTTACCGCAGGAGCAGTTCAGTTTGCTGCCCCTTTCAATTCCTCATACTTCGCTACCTTTGCTGCATGAAATTTTTCTGGACATTACTGACTGGCACTATTCTCTTTAGCTCCTGCAAGACCGGCTCTTCCACCCCTCCTCCAACTGGCAGCGGATACAGGGATCTGAAAGGCTACTTTCAGGCAGAACTCAACGGACTGGAAAAGCAAAAGCCCGGCTTATTCAAAACGGTTTCACTGAATACAAAGCGGGATAGTGTTACTATCAGCGCCCCCGATTCCCTGCAACTGCATAATATGCTTGCCCCCTTTATGGATGTAGACCTCCACAAACCCAGTTTGCAGGGAGCCTACGATACCATCTTGCTCGCAGATCAGTTCAGCGGTAAACGTTCCCTGATGTATAAGGCAAAGGAAGAATCGACCCTTCCCCAGGAGATTATCCTCGAATTAGACAATGCACAGCATATCACTGCCGTACAGCTGAACAGGCATGTACGCAACCTCGTTTATGAATACGAACAAAACCTCGAGTATCAGCAAAATCATCATATCCGGATCACGACAAGACAGCACATTGCTTTCCTGCCCGAGAAAGAACTGGATATAAAGATTGCGATGATGCACCTTTAATGATTTATTGATCAGATGACAGCAGCGGAGTTTTCACAGATATCACATACCATTCCCCTTCAACCAGGTATTTACAAATACTATAGTGAAGGCGGCGAGCTCCTATACGTGGGTAAAGCGAAAAGCCTGCGGAAACGGGTGAGCTCTTATTTTGTAAAGAATCATGATAGTTTTAAAACAAGGAAACTGGTTGAACATATTCATCATATTGAGTTTACCATCGTTGGCTCCGAACAGGATGCCTTTCTGCTGGAAAACTCACTGATTAAACAGTTCCAGCCTAAATTCAATATCAACCTCAAGGACGATAAAACCTATCCTTATCTCGTGATCAAACATGAGGCATTTCCACGGGTATTTTTTACCAGGAATGTGATCAGGGATGGATCTGAATACCTGGGGCCATATACCTCTGTATGGAGGGTAAAGGAACTGATGGAAGTGATCAAATCCAACATTCCTTTGCGTACCTGTAACCTGAATCTGTCGAAGCAGAATGTAGCAAAAGGGAAGTACAAAGTTTGCCTTGAATATCACCTCGGCAATTGTAAAGGTCCCTGCGAAGGTTTGCAGACAGAAGAAGATTACAGAGAAGGATTGTCGCAGGTAAAGAACATTCTGAAAGGGAATCTCTCTCCGATCTTACAGCACTTCCGGTTGTTAATGTCAGAGCATGCCATGAACATGGAGTTTGAGAAGGCAGAGATGATGCGCAAGAAGATTGAAAAACTACAGGAGTATCAATCCAAGTCAACCATTGTGAATACAAAGGTGGGCAATGTAGATGTCTTCTCCATTATCAGTGAAGGCAATCATGCGTACGTGAATTATCTGCGTGTACTGAATGGTACTATTGCAGATACAAAAACGGTTACGCTTGAGAAGAAACTGGAAGAAGAAAATGATGAGGTACTGGCCTACGCAGTCAACTACCTGAGAGATGCATTTAAGAGTGTGACGAAAGAGATCATTGTGCCTATTGAAATAGAGTATCCTGAAGAGCATATCGTCGTTACCGTACCGAAAGGAGGAGATAAGAAAAAATTACTGGAACTCTCCGAGAAGAATGTGGATTACTTCAAGGAAGAATTACACCGTAAGAAGATCCTGCACCTGGAAGGGAAGAGTGATATGGAGAAGAAGAAAGTGTTGTATCAGTTACAGGCAGATCTTGAGCTGGTGGAGTTACCCACGCATATAGAATGTTTCGATAACTCGAACTTTCAGGGAGCGTATCCGGTATCTGCCTGCGTGGTATTTAAAGATGGCATAGCTTCTAAAAAAGACTATCGTCATTTCAATGTGAAAACGGTAGAAGGCATCAACGACTTTGCGTCGATGAAGGAAGTGGTATTTCGCCGTTATAGCCGCTTGCTGGCAGAACAACAGCCTTTACCACAACTGGTGATCATAGATGGTGGTAAGGGGCAGTTAGGGGCAGCGATGGAGAGTATCAGGGCATTGGACCTGGTAGGGAGTATGACGGTGGTAGGCCTGGCAAAGAATGAGGAAGAGATCTTCTTTCCGGGCGATAAGGATAGTATCAAATTACCGTATGATAGTGAGAGTTTGAAACTGATAAGACGGGTGCGTGATGAGGTGCATAGATTTGGTATTACTTTCCACAGGAATAAGCGAAGTAAGGGTACGTTTAAGAATGAACTGGAAGGTATAAAGGGGATAGGGGAGAACACGGCTACACAGTTGCTGAAAACATTCAGATCTGTGGCGAAAATAAAACTGCTAACAGAGGATGATCTGGTGAAGGAGGTGGGTGCTGCGAAAGCGAAATTGATTTACACACATTTTCACCCATAAAGAAAACCCGGATCGCTTTGCGATCCGGGTTTTGCTTTTAAAAAAGAAAGGGCGTCTTGTACAAGACGCCCTTTCTTTTTTATTCTTTTATTCTGCGAGCAGCTATTAATACTGCCACATATCCTGTTCTTTATTGAAGATCTTATCCTTCACAGCCTGACCTTCCAACAATCTCATAGTACCGTCTTTGATATAATCTTTAATCTCGCGGTTATAAGTATTGTTTTCTTTGGTAATATAGCTGGTGAAGAAACGCATTTCGAACAGATCTTCCCAACTCATAGTAGCCGCATCGTTATTCTGGTTGTATACATCGTATTTAGCCAGGATAGGACGCATATCAGGATAGTACACCCAGAACAGCGGGATAGCTGCACGGAAGGAACCATCTTCGTTCATACGTGATACCATTGGAGCGATACCGAGGATACGAACTTTCAGTTGGGAGGCTTCCTTGTCGAACACCCAGATTTCTTTGATCTTGTACTGAACTACAGTACGGGGATCGAAGTCGTCACGGGTAGTTACCATCTTTTCTTCGCCTGTAACAGGATCGATACTACGGATGGTTTTTTCTTCGCCGCTCAGTTTATTCTGGATCTCATCGTAAGCAATGGGGGTAGTGAACCTGTCATCGATAGGACTAAAGGCTTCTACCTGTTTGCTCTTGATAGCGTCGAGCAGGATATTAATGAACAGCTGGCTGGTACCATTTTCATCCTCAACATTGTACTGAAAAGGGAGGTTCATCTTTTCGCGGGTGTCTATCACCTGCCAGATCTTCTTTTCCCAGAATTCATCATCTGAGCGGATGTGATCGTAGAGGATAGGCGTACGGTCTTTGATGAAGTTCTTTTCAGAGATACCATCGATACGCTGTGATTTACGCGGGGTATCAACCGGCATACCAATACCGTCCGGGCGCAGTGAAGTTCCTGGGGGTGGTGGAGGGGGCGGTGGCGGCGCAACGCTGTTACCTGTAGCAGGATTTACTACTGAAGCATCTTGGACAGCTGCATCGGGAGTCGCCGGTTTACGACGTGTACCACCTCCACGACGTTGTGCATCAGCCTGAGATGCCAGCAGGATCACCAGCATAAGGGAACACCAACCAATTTTGTTAAGGATGACTGCTCGCATAGAAAATATATTAGTTTATCTTGAAATTGATATTACTCATATCTCTTACTTTACCATCCGGACCTTTTACACGAACGTTATCGAAGTAAACCTGGTCGCCTGGTTTCAGGCTACGGATAGCACCCATTACAGAGCTAGGGAAGTAAGCGGAGTTTGCTTCACCTTCAACATAATCGCCGGAACGAGGTTGGATACCGATACGGTAGCTAACTACATCGTACTTTACACCGTCGAATACGAAGTCTTCCAGATCAGCACGCAGACCGCCCTGTACTTTGAACTCAGCAGCTTTCATAGAAGGGCCTTTGCTCAGACCTACTTTCAGCACTGGATCAGGGATGTATTTGATACGGAATTCTTTTGAACCTAAAGTTTTTTGTTTACCGTCGATATTAGCACTTACAGAGATCACTGCTTTACCTGGTGCGCTTACAACTACTGCGTATTCGCCGGTAGCTTTCTTCGTCATGGAACCAGTAGAGATACCAGCAGAAATTGCTTCACCTGGTACACCACCTGCAGATACTGAGATTGGGTTTGATAAACCAATGTACAGTACGTTCATCTTGTCAGCAGAGATAGATGTGGTAGAAGCACCTACACTATATGGTTCGTTGAAAGGCAGTGTCTCAGCAGAGCCATCTGGTTTCTTGATAGTTACCGTACCAGAGATAGATTTCTCACCGATACCGGAAACTGGCATAGTATAAGTACCCAGACCATCCACCGCAGTAATGTTTTGACCATTTACAACGATATCCGGATTTACAGTGCTGCTATATGCACCTACTGCGATCTGAGCTGTCAGCGTCTGACCTTCCATCAGGTTTTTGGAATTCAGGGAAACCAGTGGTCTGATCTTGTCGAAACGAATGATGTTCTTGCTAATCTGGTTCAACAGATCATCGATGATCAGTGACTCAGAGTTCTTAACGTCGTTCTGGAACTTACTCAGAATGGTTACAGCTGCGATAGTTGGCACCATTTCGAAGTGATAGCTGGTCCAGGTTTTATTCTTAGGACCGTGGCCGCCGTGAGATTCACCTACTACGATACGCAGTGGTAAAGATTTAGCGAAAGCCGCTGTGTCCTTAGGATCAACGTAAGTGAGCAACTGCGCACGCAGTTCTTTCAGACGTTTTTCCAGTTCAGGTCCTTGTTTGCGATTTTCCATGACGCGTGTTGGAGCGTCCAGGTCAGATTTAGATTTGATATCACCGTACTCGTCCAGTCCACCAGATTCTCTGATGATCGTGTTCTTTAACGTATCGAGATATACATACATTGCCTCAGAGAGTTTTTTTACTTCTTCAGCTTTTGCTTTCAGTGGACCTACTTTACCCGGGTCAGATTTCATCTGATCTTCGAAAGTGAGGTAAGTGTTATCGTTTTTGTCGGTAATCGACTTATTCGACGTAATGATTGAGTTATTTACTATATTAAACGCGTTCAATATCTCAGCAGAAACGTTCAATGCAAGCATGGCCGTCAAGACCAAGTACATGATATTGATCATCTTCTGCCTGGGATCTTTAGGTAGTGCCATAGTTTGTTTTCAGATTAAATGATTGTCTGTTGTTAATTCAAAAACTATAAGCGTACCTTATCTTCCCTGCATAGCGCTGAGCATGTTACCGTAAACGGTGTTCAGATTGCTCAGATTTTTAGCGAGCTGGGAGATTTGATCCTGAGTTTTACGCGCGTCGTCAACGCTGCTGGTCATAGCTGAAGAAACTTTGAGCAGATTTCCGTAGAAATTGTTCATTGCCTTCAGGTGATTGTTAGTGTCCTGGAGTTCCAGTTCATAGATAGCATTCAGAGAAGCCAGGTTTTTGGTCATACCCTGCATTTGCTCATGGAAGTTTCTGGTAGACTCAGAAGCACTGTTGAAAGAAGCAACAGCCGATGCTGCTGTAGTGTAAGCGTGTGCAACGTTAGTGATTGCGCTGGCAGCTTCCCTTGTTTTCTGGGTGTAGTCGCCTGTAGCCGCAACAACGTCGCTAATGTCCCTCATCTTATCGACGGTGGTACCTAATTTCTGGAAGTTCTCGCTCAGGCGCTGCAGTGATACAGGAGTGATGTCAGCTTCTTCCAGCATTTTGTCCAGGCCAGCCAGTGCAGGGCTACCACCGGCAACAACAGAAACGTGTGTTTCGCCGTGATCTCCGCCACCACTATCTGGTACGAATGCATATACAAAGAAGATTAATGCCTCAGTGCTCAAACCAACGATCAGGGCGATATCCGCGCCTGGCCAGTGTTGCAGTTTGAACAACGCTCCGATAATTACTACTGATGCCGCGATACAAACAAAGAAATTAAGCCATTTCGATGTAGTAGGATTCATAGCCATAGGTCAAAATTTACTGGTTAAAGTGTTAAAGGTTAAATTGTTGTTATGGAATAGTTGTTGCTCATCGATGATTTGCGGTTTCCCAACGTAAATCTTACGGTTTCTCATGTTGAACATATTTTTAGATTGTTTAACACACACTACATGCCTGCCCCAAAGGCACCCGGAACAAATCCCCGGTACGTCTTCGATACTGCCTGTGTCCTTGCCCATCTATCCGTAATGTTGATTATACTATTGAATGCTGTCCAGATTAATGGTGACCAAAATCATTTTTAGAACGGCTCAGGAATGCAATCGTACATCTGAATCCAATGTAAGATTTAGCACTATCCTGGTATTCGTAAGAGCGTGTACCTGTTTGAAGGAAATATCCGATATCTTTCCAGCTACCGCCTCTTACAGCTTTACGCTTCATTTTTGGTGGCGCATCATCTGTTACGTCCATACGGAGATATGGGTTCATGTCAGATGTGAAGGAATAGGCATTTTCATAGAAAATATCCTGTGTCCATTCCGCTACGTTACCAGACATGTTGTACAGTCCGTAATCGTTAGGCCAATAAGCGTCTGCCCTTACAGTGTAGAAACCACCATCTTCAGGATAGTTACCACGGCCTGGTTTAAAGTTTGCCAGCAGACAGCCCTTCTTGTTGCGGATATAATAACCACCCCATGGATAAGGAGATTGCTCTCTACCACCACGTGCAGCATATTCCCACTGTGCCTCGGAAGGTAACTGGAATTTATCTTCAGTAAACAGATTCTTGGAGATACGGTAGTCTTCCCAGAACTTACTACGCCATTCTGCGAATGCGTTAGCCTGGTGCCAGGTCACACCTACTACCGGATAGTTATCAAAAGCCGGGTGCCAGAAGTACATTCTCGTCATAGGCTCATTGTAAGCATAAGAGAAGTCTCTGATCCAACACAGGGTGTCAGGATAGATCGCTACGTCTTTCTTTACAATGAACTTAGAACGTGGCTTATTAGCGTTCTCACGCAGCTTTGCCTGCTCCCAGTTGAAAGTTTCTATGTGATACACCAGTTTATGTACGTCGAACTCTTTACGACCATACAGGCGATCCTCCGGAGCATATGTCATCTGCTCCAGCTTATCCATGGTGCCTTTATCCTTGTAATTGATCTTCTGCTTCCAGTCGATCACGTCTTCTCCGCCATCACTTTTTACATGACTCAGCAGAATGTGTGCGATAGAGTCTGTAACCCATTTCACGAACTGACGATACTCGTTATTTGTAATTTCCGTAGCATCCATGTAGAAGCCGGAAATGGAAATAGACTTGTTACGAGCAGTGTACGCATAGTTCAGATCCTCATCGCTGGGGCCCATGTGAAAGGTACCAGAAGGTACATACACCATTCCATAGGGTACAGGAGGGAAATACTTCGGTCTGGGACTAACTCCAATCAGCTGTCCTTGTGCATTTTTGGGGGTTTTACTACCTCCGCAGCTGGCTAGCAGGCTAACCAGCAATACTGCTAACAGACCACTTGAAAAATTAAGCTTCATAAGGGTAGCTTTCATTGAAAATCATTTATTTCGATACAGCGACGCAGTTCCATTGGCCGAAATGACACTGCTTGCCGTCGCTAAGTTCTGAAACATGGCCGAATCCTCCCGGAACCCCCGGTCAGACTGATAAGCCAACCAGCCATTCACATTTTGTTTAAATCCTAAAATGACTCTAAAGCTGCTGATTTATAGACAACTCCAGATATAACTGGTTGTTTGCTTGTTGGTTTCTTTAATATCTTGCCCGATCAGGTCGTGTTCTCAGAATCAGCACCTTTTGCCCATCACTCACCCGTATTGAATCTTAAGTAAGATAACAAATGTAACGATTAATTTTAATCCGTAGTTAGTTTTTAGCCAACTTTTTCATTCGCTCATAGGACCGATGACAATTAAATTAAACGTATTTTTTAACATTTTATTATATCTAACAAAAAATCCTTTAAACCTTTTCCTTTTTACAGAGATATGGTCATGCAAGATACATAAATATTATTTCAAATTAATAATTTCATCTATATAATTAACAGGTTTAATGCAATGATAATCTTCGCAAACATAGATCAGCGTCTCATTCGCCCGCTCCCGGTGTGACAGTAAGGGTATTTCAGGATTATCTTGCGTTGCTCCCAACAGTACTTTAAACGGAATATAATGCTTATTAGTATCCTCCATTCTCAACTTATAATCCGGCCCCACAATGGCGATTTCTTTCAGCCCTTGTACCCGCTGTAATAGCAGCCCCGCCCAAACTCCCAGCGAAGTAGGATACCTCACCGTAGTTTGCGCCTGACCCGCCTGCATTTTCATCGCCCTTTCCCCCCATTCCTTCTGGTCATATACAACACTCAGGTACCAGAGGTTAGCAGCCATAATTGCATTGCCACTTGGCGTGGCGCCATCGTATACTTCCTTCTTACGAACGATCACATCAGATTGACTTTCAACAGTATAAAAGCAATATACACCCGTTTCGTCAGAAAAATGCTGCAACACAAAAGATGTTAATGAAAATGCCTTGTCCAGGTAAGATTTCTCACCTGTTACCTCCTGCAGGGCTATCAGTGCCCTGATCAACCAGGCATAATCATCCAGGAATGCCGGGTATTTTGCCTGCCCGTTTTTGTAAGTATGGTAAAAGGATTCCTCACCATCTTTTCTGAAATGCGCCCAGCAAAAATCCATTGCCTTCAGTGCCATATTCCTGTAGCTTTCTTCTCCGGTTGCGGCAAAGGCTTTACAGCAGGCATGTATCATCAGGGCATTCCATCCCAGCAGGAGCTTATCATCCAGCCCAGGTCTCACACGCAGGCTTCTCACTTCCATCAGTTTGGCAAGGCCCGTAGCCAGCTGTTCGCTCAGTAATGCTTCATCCAGCTGATTCTCAGCCGCAAAGGTGGACAATGGCTGTTTGATCCAAAGGATATTTGTCTCCTCCCAGTTCCCTTCTTCACTGATATCGTAAAAACGACAGAACACGTCGGCATCTGCTCCTAATATCTCGTCTATCTCGGCTTTACTCCAGGTATAAAATTTCCCTTCTACACCCTCTGAATCTGCATCCAGCGCGGCATAAAAGGCGCCACCAGTATCCGTCATTTCCCTTTGTATAAAGGTCAGCGTTTCCGCTATCGTAATGGAATACAAAGGATTACCTGTTACCAGGTAGGCTTCACTCAACACATCTACCAGCAGGGCATTGTCGTAGAGCATCTTTTCAAAGTGTGGTGCCAGCCATTTAGCATCGGTACTATACCGGGCAAAACCGCCACCCGCCTGATCGTAGATGCCGCCCTGTATCATTTTATCCAGGGATAACAGCGCCTGATCCAGGGCTGTTTGGTCACCGAAACTATGATAGTAGCGTAACAGGTACTGGATGATAAAGGTGCCGGGGAACTTTGGCGCATTTCCAAATCCACCCCATTCCCTATCTGCCTGTTGCATGATGTTGTTGAAAATAATATCACATTGATTACGCGTGAATTGTTCTTCTTTGGGAAGCAGGTTGATCGTACTGCCAAACTTACTGGCCTGCGCAAGGTGATCACGCATGTTAATCGCCTGTGTCTCAATATCTTCCCGTCTGTTCTTGAATGCGTCTGACAATGCCAGCAGTAGTTCTTGCCAGGAGGGGCGGTTATAGGCTTTCACAGGAGGGAAGTAGGTACCTCCATAGAATGGTAATCGCTCCGGGGTCAGGAACATATTCAGGGGCCAGCCGCCGGATCCGGTCATGGCCTGCAGGGCATCCATATAAATATGATCCAGGTCTGGTCTTTCCTCTCTGTCTATCTTAATATTAATGAAGTGTTCGTTCATGATCCGCGCTGTAGCTTCGTTCTCAAAGCTTTCGCGTTCCATGACATGGCACCAGTGACAAGCAGCATAGCCGATGCTTACTAAAATTGGTTTATCTTCTGCTATAGCCCTTTGTAAAGCTTCATCACCCCAGGGGTACCACTCTACAGGATTGTGCGCATGCTGTAGCAGATACGGACTCGTCTCGTTAGATAGTTTGTTCACGGTTATGGTCTTCCAGTAATATCTTTTCCAAAAATAAGAAGGGACAGCTTTCGCTGTCCCTTAAGGTATATTAATTTCCTGTTTTTTTTACAGATTATTTTTCCAACTACCCTGATTAACAGATGGAAAGCTGTCATTCCGGGTCAATTCTTCCTTAAATCAGGAGGATTATTTTTTGTTGGCAGTAGCCAGGTATTGCTCCAGGGCAGCTACCATAGAAGGAGCTTGCGGCGCAGGTGCTTTTACGTCTAATCTGAGGCCGGCTTCCTCTACCGCAGCAGAGGTAGTAGGACCGAAGGCACCAATGCGGGTACCGTTCTGCTCAAAATCTGGCAAATTTTCAAAAAGGGACTTCACACCATAGGGGCTGAAGAACACAATCATGTCGTAATCTTTGCCATCCAGTACTTCCTTTACATCGTTTGAAACGGTCTTGTAAAGTGTAGCTGTTGCGTATTCACATTTGTTGGCTTTCAGCCATTCTTCAATGTCTTTCCGCTGGCTGTCAGAACTGGGGAAGAGAAACTTCTCGTTATCGCGATGCTTATTCATCACTTCCAGCAGACTTTTGGTAGAACCATCAGCCCCATAGAATACTTTACGCTTCCGGTAAAGGATGAATTTTTGGAGATACAAAGCAATTGCTTCTGTAATGCAGAAATACTTGCAATCCTGCGATACCTTGATTTTCATTTCTTCGCAAATGCGGAAGAAATGGTCTACAGCATTACGGCTCGTAAATATCACGGCTGTAAAAAGCTGTATGTCAATTTTCTGTTTCCTGAAATCTTTCGCGGACAGTCCCTCCACCCTTATAAACGGATAAAAATCCAACTTTACATTGAATTTTTTCGCTAGTTCAAAGTATGGTGATTTTTCTGTTTCAGGCTTAGGTTGGGAAATTAGAATTGACTGAATCTGTTTCGCTTGCAAATCTTTTTTTGGCCCGCCTTTAATCATACGTTTTTTTGCTCTTGTGTTAACAATAGGTGATCAATGACCGCCAGTTAACCAGACCAGCAACACCTTTGTAATTATTAGTACCGGTGCTACTTCGAATGCGCAAAGGTAAAGAAAAAAATGTAATCTGCTGAAAGATAAGTATTGCTTTACCACTGAATAAGACCTGATATACCTGTATGCGACCAGTATTATGATGAAGAAAACTGAAATGTAAAGGAAGGCTCTTGCCAGTTCAGGCGTGCAAAAGGCCAGAATAACGAGGAACGGCACAAGCAGAATTCCCAACACTTTATTGATCAAATACAAAATAAAAATATATGCATCTGCCAGCTCAACACTACCAAATAACCACCCACAAAACCGTAACGCCACGTATTTTACACTATATACCAATGCAACCAAAATGATCAAAGCTGGTATTACCATCCAGGCATTGCTGCCAGGTATATAGTTTTGACGATACATCAGTAAGTACAGGTACATCGCCAGACTAATCACAAAGAATGCATTCAGCAGGAAATTGGGGAAAGGGCTTTGCGACAACTGATCCTTCAACTGACGTTGGCTCAGGGTTGGGTTCATAAAGGCCCTGAACAGATCCGTGAAATACTTGAGATAACTCAGGCGGATTATACCCAGTAATAAGACTACACCACCCATTACGTATACCAGCCAGTCAAGATCCCTGTATGCACGGATAGGATTGAGGTCCAGCCTGTGCGGCTTATCTTTCAAAAATATATTGCCGGCGGTCAAGGTCTTTAAATACTTTTCATAAGCCGTTTCCTTATGCAAAGGTACGGTGGGTGCCTGCGGGATCGTATCAGTATGTAAGCTGTCAGTACCGGTTGCAGCAAGGGTAGCAGGCGCTGCTGGCTTAGTGGCTGTTGTAGCCGGGGTGATAGCAGCAGGTGTAGGAACTGATGTAGCCGGAGTGACAGCAGCAGGTTTAGGTGCGGTGCTTACAGCAGGATTAGTGACCACTTTAGGTGCTACACTATCCTTCTTTACCACCGATACTTTCTTTTTTACCGGCTGCACGGTTCCTGTATCCTTACGGACATGGCTCTCTGTCGCCGCAGGGGTCGTATGATGAACCGCTGCACTGTCTTGCGCAGCCATCCGTAAACAGGGTAATATGAACAGGAACAATAACCAGGTTCGCACCTCAAATATTTTTTTATGCTGAAATATGATTGCCGGCAAAGATATAAAATAAGTGCATCGTCTATAGATGCTCTGCATCTTTTCTGTAGGATCCGGGCTGTATTCCTTTGCGCTGTTTGAAATAATGTGATAAATGGCTGGCATCTGTAAATCCGAACTCATCGGCGATTTGTTTCATTGTTACTGTACCCGAAGCAATCCGGTTTTCTATAAGCCTGATCCGGTAATCGTTCACATAATCCCGGTAGCTGACATCAAAGTTCCTTTTGAAATATGCACTGAAGTAATTTGGGCTGATATTGAAATGACCCGCTATATGCCGGATCTTGATCAATGAAGGGTCGTAAATATGCTGGTGAATGAATGAGATCATTTCTTCTTTGTCGGGTTGCCCCTGATCTATCCTTACATTCATGCGAACCATCGCCTCCCTGATCAGCCCGAAGATCGACAATACCTGGAAATATATCAGTGCCGAATTCGACAGATCCTTTTCCCATTTCCAGTAAAGGAGCAGGTTATCGATCGTATTTCGCAGTACCACCTTTCCCGCATCATCCATCACCATCTTCAATTCCTTTAGCAATGTCAGTCGCATGATCTTTTCCGGAGAAGCCGATAGTGACAAATAACTCCTTCCACTAAAATAACTGTCTGTAAACTTGATGAAGATAAAACGGCTCCGCTCACCAATTTCAAAATAATGCTCATCCTCAGGGGAGATCAAAAACAGGTCTCCGGCTTCATATGGAATTCTGTTATTGTTATGCTGGTGAATGCCACTGCCCTTGTATACATAAATCATCTCGTAATAAGTATGACTATGCACTGGCAGGTGATAGACATCTGTATCCATTTCGTCTAGTTCCAGTGGCTCAAACTGTCTCCGTTTCATCTATTAAATTTACAATAATATCTCCTACATATACCATTTTCACCAAAGAATACTACAGGAACTTTGCAGCAGATGCACCTGGGTGTAATGCGCTATAAGCCTATACTACTTACACTCCTATTGTTAATAAAATAATTGAATATGCAAACAGCACAAAATGCTGGTGTTTCCCTGGCGAAAGTCCGTTCGACCATAGCGGAATTCGTCGCCTTTACCTTTATTGGATACTTTACCATTGGCCTTGCGCTGGCGGTATTGCCATATTTTATTTACCACGACCTGGGCTTTAGTACCATGACCGCTGGTGTGGTGATCAGCCTTCAGTATATCACTACTTTCCTGTTCAGAGGATATGCAGGTGGCATCGTCGATAAAAAAGGACCCAAACCTGCTGTGATGATGGGAATGATTGGCTTTGCTGTGAGTGGTGCCCTCCTGGTCATTGCTTATCTCTGTAAGGGTATTCCTGCACTGAGCCTTTCTTTACTGGTCATTACCCGCCTCACTACCGGCTTTGCCGAAGGAATGATCGGGGCAAGTC
>Ga0209436_100720_pt1 | contig 13839 bp, 3 predicted proteins | sample AraplaF_Cvi_mTSA_FD_184263 | JGI IMG/M metagenome (GOLD analysis project Ga0209436, IMG submission 184263) | Arabidopsis root microbial communities from the University of North Carolina, USA - plate scrape MF_Cvi_mTSA (SPAdes) (version 2) | ecosystem: Host-associated > Plants > Roots > Endosphere ...
AAAGCTCTCCCAGCATTATAAGGTACAGGCCAATCCCCGGGAGATCAACCTGTTTTACCTGACGCCTACTGCCCGTGAGCGTATCGTGCAGATAGGGGATACCTGGAAAGTGCTGCACATGCCGGTGGAGTTCAGCCGTGAAACGCTTGAAAAAGAATTGCAGGAGCATCCGGAGCGATTCAGTCCGAACGTAATTTTAAGAGGCCTCTTCCAGGAAACTATTCTGCCGAACATCGCATTTATTGGCGGGGGAGGGGAGATTGCTTACTGGTTAGAGTTACAGGACCTCTTTGCCTATTACCAGGTGCCATTCCCTATATTGTTGCTGCGCAATTCTTTCCTGATGGCAGACATGCCTTCTCTGGCCAGGTTGGAGAAACTGGGGCTGGATATGGCGGACCTGTTCCGGGATGCGGAGTCTTTGGTAAATGATTTTGTACAGAAGCATACCAATGCTGCCCTGGTATTAAAAGATGAATATGCGGCGATCGATAAGCTTTTTGATGAGCTGTCGCTGAAAGCAGAAGATATTGATATTACATTAGTGAAATCGGTAGAATCAGAGCGATCCAAAGCGATAAAATCTATTGGTAAACTGGAACATAAGTTCCTGCGTGCGGAGAAAAAGAAGTTTGCATGGCAGACGGACCAGATCCGGGTGTTGAAACAAAGATTGTTCCCGGCCAATAGTCTTCAGGAGCGTAAAGAAAACTTCATGCCCTGGTATATTCAGCAGGGGCCGGCTTTCTTTGATTTGATATTGGAGCATTTGGAACCGGTAACGGATCAATTTGGGATTATCTATACGGATTAAATACTTTTTAAGCTAGCCATAAACAAGCCGCTTGCATTAAATACCGGCCGCGCCGCCCAATAAAAAACGCGTTTACCGAAGGTGAACGCGTTTTTATTTTTATAATCATTAACAACAACTGTTGTATTATCACACCTTAGTTGTATCCCCTCTAAAACAAACTATGAGTACCTTACACTCATTATCCTGACAGTCAACAGATCTTAGCCCGGTACCTATGATGTATTTATGATGTAGAATCCCTATACGCTAATACAACTTTTAAGTAAATCCCGGTTAAAAAATTGACCACCCAAGGTGTTCTGTACGCAGATTGCCTCTCAATTTCTGTTTGTAATTGAATATTAAACAATAAGATACCCATATGTGGCTTAAGTCTCTCAGTTTTACCTTACTTATTTGTGCGCTAACCCGTACCTTATACGCACAGGTTGATCTGCAAACGGGTGGTGTCGCCGCGACCATCCCCCTATACAGTTATTCAGATCCCGACCGTTTATCTTTTGAAGTGGGCCTCACTTACACAGGTGCCAACGGTATTAAAGTGAACGAAATACCTTCCTGTGTAGGCCTGGGATGGAAATTATCTGCCGGTGGCAGCATTTCCCGCATCACAGCCGGAAAGCCTGATGACCAGTATGGCAACCTGGGAGGATACAGGGAAAAAACCGGCAGAATGTACATTGCTGATAATTCCCAGATTTCCGATTGTTATAGTGATATTAATACGCCCCGGCCAGAATATTTTGGTTATGACCGGGAGGCGGATGTATTCACATTTAGTTTCAATGGTAATTCGGGAAGCTTTGTGATAGGCAGGAAGAGTAGCACGGATACTGAATATCCCATCACGATGCTCAATGACTCAAAAATAAAAGTGAGATTATTGGAAGAGGATATGAGCACTGCTAACGTCATTACACGTATCTCCACTTTTATTATCACCACGGAAGACGGTATTCAATATTATTTCAGTGACAAGGAACTGTCAGAAATATTTTCATCAGATCCCAATATGTCATCCACCCCGGTTGATTTAAATTTAACTTTTGTACCTGTTGGAACAGCGGCTCCTACATCTGATAAAATAGTTGTAAGCCCTTACCATACTGGTAAATACATCGTCAATAACTGGTACCTGACCAAAGTTGTTAATCCTTTGACCAACAGGGCGATCAATTATTTTTATGATACTTATAATGTAGATTATTCTTACCTGAAACTGCCAATAAAAACAGCGACGATCAATAGTAGTGGTGCGGAAGAAAAGATCAACTACACAATTGTAGATCAGCATGTTTCCGGTGCAATGAAAAGGTTAAAGACAATTGTAGCTACCGGTGGTCCGGGCGTAAATTTTGTGTATGATAATAACCGGATTGACATCCCCGGAGAGTCTGCGTTGACAGGCATTGAAATCACCTCTATCAGTGATGGTGTTTCTAATGCAAAATATAAGCTGAACTACCAGTATCATAACATTGGTAGCATGGTCGATTATGCTTCCGGATCCGGTGCGACAGATCTGCAAAAATCTACTTTCCGTCTTTCTCTGCTATCCATTGAGAAGAATATCAACAATATCGCTTCGCCATTTATGCGTTTTACCTATAAGAGGAATCTTATCCCAAGCCGGGGAAGTATGTGGCAGGATATGTATGGGTATTATGTAGGCACATTTGCTTATGACAGAAAAGTAGAAGATTTCTTTGAAGAAGCTAAAAAAAGGCCGGCAGCAATTAACACACTGGGCAGTGCAAACAGAATGGCGGCTGAAGGAGCAATGCTGGATACGATTGTGTATGGAGCAGGTGGTTACCTTACATATACCTACGAAAATAATACTTATGACAGTAGTGGTGTTGCTAACTACTATGGTGGTGTAAGAGTGAAATCAACCACCTTGTATGATGGTGTTGATCATGCAAATGATCAGGTAGTGACCTATTTATACCAGAATGAAGATGGAACCTCATCAGGGGTTGGATATGAGAAACCTGTATTTACACAGGACATGTCCACTTACTATATAGCAAACGGTACACACCTGGCTAGTAAGATCATTTACATGGCCACCAATGCGGCCTTATCTTATTATGGTGGAGGAAGTAATGCTATGATTTCTTCTGCTACCGGGAATGCAGGATTTTTAACATTGGTAGATCAGATCGTTTCCTGGATTGTAGGAGGTAGAAGTGCGGAAACAGGAACCATTACTACCCGCAGCTGGTCAGGTTATCCAATGGCATCTACAAATGGATTACCCTTCTTTTATAAAAGAGTGGTCGTTTTAATGGGAACAGAGGCGGCCAGCAAAGGAAAGATCGCGTATGAATTTTTAGACTATACAGACCGCCTTCCAAAATATGAAACAATTAAGGCGCCTTATTCTTTTAAACAGCGTATAGATAGCTGGGCAATGGGTCTGACTAAAAGAAAGACAACTTATGATGCTAACGGTAATATGTTGAAAGATGTACTGAATGATTATTCGTTTTCTTCTACAGTAAAATCCGGCGACAACTGGTTATCCTGTAAATGTGCTGTATTAAATGATGTAACACCCTGGTCTGCACAAACTAATCAGAAAGCAAGAATGACCTTCGATAAGGATTCGTATTATCCTGTTTCAGGAAGAGCATCACTCGTAAAAACAACCACAAAAGATTATTTCCCCGATGGTAGTTTTACTTCAGATGTTATCAGTTTTGAGTATGATCCTACTTATTATACGCTAAAGAAGATCACCAAAACCAATAGTCAGAACGAAACGGAGGAATCCCGCATTTATTACCCGTTTGATTATCCTGCCGTAACTGATCTTGCGAAAATGGTGACTAATAATAATATCTCTACACAGATCTCGCAGGAAAACTGGGTAATCAATGGAGCTGGAACCAGGATGATCAATGGTGAAACCCAGATTTATGCAACTGCTCCGGATGGAGAAGTTAGAAGTACCGGCGCCTATGTATTTCAAAGCAAAGTGCCTTTGTCTGAAAGTACTATAGGCGTTTTCAATGGCTCATTAAACCGTGCACCAGCTTACTTTAAGCAACATGATAAGGTAGTATATGATGCAAGTGGCAATGTCGTACAGATCGAAAGAGATGGGAATGTAAGAAGTCAGATGTTTGACTATTACCATAGAAAGTTAGCACAGGCGGAGAATGCCGCCAGTTCTGAAATGGCTTTCACCGGTTTTGAATTGTCTTCTGTCGTCAACTGGACGTATTCATTGGCGGGTAACATAAAAACAGCAAGTGGCGCTGTCAATCAATCTATGACAGGTGAGTATTACTATAATCTGTCTAATAGAAGTATTACGAAAGCTGCATCAGGCATGGTATCCGGTAAAAAATATAAGATCTCTTACTGGGTATCCAATGGTAGTGGTTCTACTACTAATCCGGTTACATTGAATTATTCCGGTACAGTGACTAAAGGTGTTACTTACAATAACTATACCTATTATGAGCATGAGTTTACAATGGGTACTGCTGATATTTCAATTACCGGGAATGTAAACATTGACAACCTGCGCCTGTATCCTTCCAATGCGACAATGACTTCATATGATTATGACGCGGCATCCAAAACGACAGCTGTTATTGATGCCAATAATAAGATCATGACCTATCAGTATGATGATCAGCATCGGATAAAGACAGTCATTGATCAGTATAATAACCTGCTGAAGCATTACGATTATAATTTTAGATAGTAACCCAATTAGCACAATATGCCATTTAAGAAAATTATTACCTATATATTAACCTTGCTGGCGGGTGTACTGCTGCGTCAGCAAACCTTTGCCCAGGGGGGAAGCATTCAGGCGATCACCACTACCCTTGTAGCTGATCAGGACTTTTTATTCATCCGTAATATGGTGGAAGGAAACCTGAGCAATTCCTCTTATTATTATTTCTGGCAAAAATCCACGAATGGAGGTACAACCTGGACAAACCTGACTACCACTAATGGCCAGAAAGATTATAGAGAGAAAATGACGACAACGGGAGTGATCATGTACCGTCGTATGATCTTTAATAGCAGCGATGGTGCTTCTAATACAGTATCTGTAACTGTATACCCCGCTTTAACCGGAGGACAGGTATCCGGTTCACAGTTCATCACTGCCGGAAGCACACCTGCTACAATAGCAAGTACAGCTGCTGCAACAGGCGGAACCGGTACCTTTGCTTATCAGTGGGAATCTTCTGATGATGAAATTACCTGGACAGCTATTTCAGGAGCTACAGCTGCTACCTACCAGGCAGGAGCCTTGAGTACGCCAAAATATTATCGTAGAAAAGTGACTTCCGGTACACAAAAGAAATATTCCAATACGATCCAGATAGCAATGAATGTAAAAGGAAATGTATTGACACCGGCAGCTACAAGTCCAACCGCTTCCGCTGGGGAAAAGTCCTTACCTGCTTATACAACTGTGAATCCGGTTGCATTAAGAGCCATTACAGAAATTGATTTTGTCAAGCAAAATGCAACAGGTTACGAGACGACACCGGCTAACTATAGCTACCTCGATTATAAAAAAACAACGACCTATTATGATGGGTTAACAAGACCATTACAATCAGTAGAATATAAAAATAGTAAAAGTGGGTATGACATCGTAAATGTAAAAAGTTACGACAATAATGGCAATCAGCCCATTGGTATTCTCCCTTATGTGGCGCCAACAACAGCATCTAACGCGGGGGCATTCCGAACAGATGTTGCTACCCAGCAGCCAACATTCTATAATAACCTCACCGGTGGGCAGGAAGCTTATTACTATTCTACGCAGTCACAGGATAACGTGATGGAACCGAAGATAATGAAGAATAGCCTGGCGGGTAAAAGTTTCAGTGGTAGTAACAAAGGAGCAAGGGTGGCAGTCAGGGCAAATCTGGCCAGTGACAATGTACGTATCTGGACAGTAGGAGATAATGATAGCGATGTGCCTGTAAGTACAGGTATATATGCTGCCGGCATGCTGACTGTAAATGAATATACTGATGAGGAAGACAATAAAGTACTCGAATTCACTGACAAAAATGGATTGAGAGTATTGAAGTCTGTTCAGAATGATGGTGCGCAGCAGGCTACTACTGATACACGTACTTACTATGTATTTGATGCTTTGGGTCAGCTCAGATATGAACTGACTCCATTAGCAATAAAGTATTGTACGACCAATAACGTTTGGAATTTTGCGAATGCAACATCCGTACTTTCTGCATTGTGCTACAAGTATATATATGATGATCGTGGTCGTGTCATTGTTCAGCATACACCTGGTGCCAGCGGCCCTACATCCATCGTCTATGATTCTCAAAGCAGGGTTGTATTGACACAGGATGCAAAACTGCAGGCGAATGGTTTGGGCGAATGGCTGCTGAATTTCTATGATGAGATGAACCGTATCGTAATGGTAGCGATCTATAAAAATGCTACAGCTACAAGAGAAAGCTTGCAGGCACAACAGGATCAGTCCACTCTGACCACTACAACGACTACACTGAGCCTTCCTGCTACAGCAGACCTCTATGTAAATGAAAGGATTGCAGGTGTACCTGCATATACTGCCACGAATAGTGTGGAGATCCTGACAGGTTTCGAAACAGAAAATGGTGCTGAAACTGAGATGAGCATAGATGCCAATGCGCAGGGTACAACTGAACAGGTTACTGTTACCACAGCATTAGGAGTGACCTATAATGGATATGATCCGATCATGTCCATCTATTATGACAACTATAAATGGAAAGGTGCCGGGTCTTTTAGTACTGACTATTCTCTGAATGCTGGTGGTGATATGAATGGCGTATCTGTTGCTCCTGACTATGCTACGTTAGGTAAAATAACTGGTTATAAAGTAAAGGTATTAGGCACAGGCAAGTGGTTATCAAATACTTTATTTTATGATAAGTATGATCGTAACATTCAGGTGCAGACTGAAAATATCAATGGTGGTATCGCTATTGCAACCAGCGTATATAATTTTGAAGGAGCCTTATTGAATGTATTCACAGTCACTAAGAACCCTAAGGGAGTATTGAAACCAGAACTGAGAGCAGGTGTAACATTTGAATATCAGAATTCAATGTTAAAGAGTGTTTATCAGAATATTTATACAAATGGTACAGCTGCCGGGAAGCAGGTAGGTGCATATGATCAGGATGAATTTGGCCGCGTGACAGACAAAAGTCTGGGAACGCTGGAAACCCTGCATTATGATTATAACTTACAAGGCAAACTAACCGGTATCAATGCCAACTTTGCACAGAATAATTCCGGCGGGAATTATTTCGGTATGCAATTGTTTTATGATAGAGGATTTTCCGGTATACGCAGGGATGGAAAACTGTCCGGCGTAACCTGGAGAAGGAAGGGGGATCCGGACGAATGGAACTCATATGGTTATACCTATAATAATGGTGGTAGTCTGCTGAAAGCTGATTATACGCAGAATACAGGTAGCACCTGGACAACTGATAAGGCAGATTATAAAATGTATGATGTCGCTTATGATGATAACGGGAATATTTTGCAGATGAAGCAGAATGGTACCTTAGTAGGAAAGGTGAAGTCAACCATTGATAACCTGACTTATACTTATGGCAATTCAGGTTATAGCAATCAGCTGATCAAAGTAGAAGATGGTGCAGGTAATGCGCAACAGGGTGATTTCGCGGATGGTGCTCATACAGCCACTGAATATGAGTATGATGCAAATGGAAACCTGACCAAAGACCTGAATAAGGGTATCACGATTTCCTATAATTACTTCCTGAACAAACCGGATAAGATCACCTTCATTGCTGATAATTCAAAGTACATCAACTTTGTATATGATGCGATGGGTAACCGTTTGCAGCGCATCATCCATGAAGGAACGAATGTGACGACCTATACCTATATCGATGATTTAGTGTACAGGAATGACTCACTAATCATGTTTTCTCATCCTGAAGGACGTGTAAGAGTAAATACCGATGGCAGCTATGTGTATGATTATTTCATAAAAGACCAGCTGGGTAATACAAGGACCGTCATTACGGAAGAAACCAATGAAATCGGTTATAAGGCTACGCATGAAGATAACCCGGATCCGAAACCTGCGATTGCAGAAAGAGATGCATTTATATTCCCGCAGAATGTAGATGTGATTCCAACTACCAATAAGTTCTATGACTATCAGGGCACAACAAACAGGAGCTTTGTAAAGCTGAATAGTACAGATGAAAACAGGAAGGTGGGTACCGCAAAAGTATTGCGTGTCATGGCGGGTGATGTGATCCAGGTGGGCGTACAGTCTTATTATCAAACGAATGCTGCTACTAATAATGTACCGGACCGCTTACCCTCAGAGATTGTGAACCAGGTAGTAAACGCGATACTGGGATCTGTTACCCCCATTGCGAATGCACATAGTACGCTGGTACAAGGCGTAAACAGCGGGTTTATTCTGAACAAGGATGACCTGAATAATTTTGTAACGGAGAACAACCAGGAAAATCTGCCGTCTACAGTACCAAAGGCTTATCTGAACTACATTTTATTTGATGATAATTTCAACATGATCTCCGGGAATGCCATCAGGGTATCTACGCCTGGAGATGTAATGGCAATGGCAGGACAGGTAAATGCAACGAAGAATGGTTTCCTGTATGTGTATGTAAGTAACGAGAGCCCGAATGATGTTTTCTTTGACAACCTGGTGGTAAAGCATACAACAGGTCATTTATTACAGGAAGATAGTTATTATCCTTATGGATTACAGATCCGTGGTCTGAGTAGCATGGCATTGAACAGGCTGCAGAATAATTACCTGTTTAATGGTATTGAGAAAATTTCCGAATTCGATCTGGAAGTATATGATGCTGCTGCACGTAATATGGATCCGCAATTGGGCAGATGGTGGCAGGTGGATCCGCTGGCAGTAACGATGTCAAGTCATTCTCCTTATAACAGCATGCTGAATGATCCGGTAAATCTAAATGATCCTGATGGGAATAGTCCTACCGGCCAATTTGCTTCAACTTTGGGAGGAATGATAGGAGGGGCAATAACAGGTTACATAATCGCAAATAATAACGGGTATGATGTGAAAGCATGGGCTGCAGGAGGTGCTATTATTGGTGGGCTTACAGGATATGGTTTAAGTTCTATAGATTATACATCCTTATTTGGCAGTACGAATATGGTTGGGTGTTTTAATGGCTGGAATAAGAGATTTATAGATGACAGGCACGGATTTGGCTTGAACTTAAATCTCAATCTCAATATAAGTTTACCACATATTAATTTACCGCATATTAATTTGCCTCATTTTAAATTGCCTGAAAAAGAGACTGTTGTGAAGATCATAGAAAAAGGTATTCCAGCGATCACTATACCTGCTATTCAAATAATACAGCCAAGTCCGATACCAAATCCAAATATTAATGTGGGCCATCCGGATTTATTGCCTGTGAGGCCATTTATTCCTGTTCCTTTCAGGCTTAGGCAGAAAGCCACTGATGATGGAATGCTTGCGGGAAGTACCTTGTCTGATGAGCAGGTGCAATATATTCAGCAGGTGGTAAGAAGGATTAGAGCTGCAGGGGCTGTAGATATTACCTTTACATTTTCGACGCGTATCACAAAGGAGAATGCATTAAATGCGACATATGATGATAGCTATAAGGGGGCAGAAAATATTAACCTGAAAACAGGTCGTAGAATTAACGAGCTTGCTAATAGTAGCAAACTGGGAACCCGTCCCTTAATCCAGGGGGTTAATAGTTTGCCCACCGGATATCAGAATGTAATGTCTCAGTATAACCTGATACTTGATGCGATCAGACAAGCGTTTCCGGATACCAGGGTGAATGGAATAATTAATTGGGGGACTCCGAATCCAACATATAATATTGACGGAACAAGATGGATACCTGGGCCAGTGTCTAAATAAATTAGGTTAATTACATTCTATAATTTTAAAAAAGGCCGCCTCGTATTCGAGGCGGCTTTTTTAATTATTATGCTCCAACATCTTCTTCATGTCTTTTAACAAACTCATCACCGCATGCAACTGATCCCTCACCTGCTTCACCTCCAATATCTCCTGCCTTAACTCCGTATCCCCCTGCCCGTTATTCACCTCTTCCTGCCTTTTCTGGTACATCGCTTCCAGCTTCATATCCAGCGTTTCAAAGGCTTCCAGGTTCGCCGGCGGCGAAGACGGCTTCTCGCCCGGGTGCTCCAGCATTTCCAATATACACGTAAAATACGCCTGCAAATTATTACTCAATAACTTGTACTCCGGCTGCTGAAACCTCACCCCATTATGCGTCGTGCCATAATTCGCCAGTGCCGCAATATGTGAGATGATCGAATTATTCACCACCACAAAATGATACACCTGTGATCCATTCCGTTGCTTACTTTTCGGCTCCGACAGCATGCGCTGAAACGCCGACATCAGGTTCGCCGCACTCACATTCGAATCCTTTCTAGCCAGTTTATAATCATTCAGCACAAAGGTATCCTGGGTATACAAATGCATCACCTGCTCAAAATATTTCGCATTGCTCTTCACCATTTTGATCATATGACTCGGTAAGGTGTTCTTCTCCCAACTCGGCCATAGCAGCAGGTTCGCACAAAATGCAATCACGCCCCCGATCGTTGTATCCATCACTCTCCAGCCTACATTGTATAAATGTGCGGGATGCAGGAAGTGCAAAAGAAACACCACAAAAGGCGTTACAAAGAACACACTCAATGTATACTGATGCGTCATAAAACTATACGCACCCAAAATACATAGGAGCATCGCGATGAAAATGATCGTATTATTCGATGTCAGGTACAGGATGCCTGCTGCAAACAAAGCCCCGGCAACAGTTCCATAGATACGCTGGTAACTTCTTGCCTTCGTAATACTAAAACCCGGTTTCAGGATCACGATGATCGTCAGCAGGATCCAGTAAACCCTGTCCAGGTGAAAGACCTGACCGACCACATAACCTGTTACCGCCGCCAGACTTACACGCAATGCATGCCTGAAAATGTGCGACTGGAAAGTAAGGTTATTGATAAAGGTCTCCGCATCATACTGACCATGGTTCGTAAAACTTGATAATTGTAACCTGGGGTCGATGATCTCATCCTTCACTCTTTCTAAGCGGGTAAGGCGGTGCAGGTTGTAGATACGCTGCGCCATGTCAGACAGGTTATGAAGGATATTGGAAAGCACTAATAAACGTGTCCTTTCTTTTACCGTTGGTAAAGTCTTCCTGATCTCATCCACTGCCTTTTGCACTTTTACAATCTCATATTTCAGGTTTGCTTTCGGCAATGAACGTTGGCCGGCAGCAACTGCTTCGCCTATGATCTTGAGCTCTCCTACAAATTCAAGGATCAGGGTATGGAATTTATCGAGGATCCCTGCATTGTCAAATGATTCATGGAGGGCCTGGTAATCCGTTTGCGCAGCCATGATCTGCTCCTGCAGATCCACCATGTCGAGGAAGATGAGTACCAGTGCCTTATTAATACTGGTCGTACCTTCCTGGTGGGAGCGTCTTTTTAACAGCAGCTCGCGTACTGCTTCCTGTTTTTCATTCACCCGTACCTGCTGCGCGAGCACATCTTTATAGATTTCCTCGATCCTGTTACCGGCATCGGGATCGTAGAACCGTGCTCTTGCCAGGAGATAATCCGCAGTTTCGGCAATACACTCAGAAAGCATTTGCTGTACGCTGAGGTAAGGCCGGATCTGCCAGAGCACGAGTGCCAGGAGCCCATACCATACGGAACCCAATAATATATATAAGCTGTGAATGAATGCTTCGTGCACCGGTGCGGGTTTTTCGCCGAGGATGGAAACCATCACGAGCATGACACCGATACCGATGTTTCCTCCTCTGTTGCCATAAACGAGCAACATAGAGTTTAGGAAACAGCACACCAATATATAAATGGTCATCAATACCGGGAAGGGCATTGTGAGCGAGGTGGAGAGAGCGGTGATCCAAATGAAACCGATGGCAATAAGGGTACCGTTCCTTTTATGAATGGCGGTGCCTGGAACGTCCGAGAGGGCAGTAGCAAGGGCACCGAGGGAGATAACGATTCCGAGTGGGAGGTTTCCCAACAATGAGCAGACTACAGAAGGCACGACCACACTGATGGTAGTACGTAATCCGGTACTGAAATGATAGCTGTAGATGAAATTCCTGACTTCCTGGATCCAATGCCGCATGTAAGAATTTAATATTTGCAAAGATACTAATTCAATAGTTATACCGGGTTGCTGAACACGGGGGGCGTTTTTGAAAAATAGCAATCTTCTCCGCCGCGGCAATAGTTTCCGCCCCTCAGCGCGCCAGCACAATAATAAAATCTTCCTTGCAGCCACAGGCCTTGTCCTTTTCATCCAAAACCGTTGCCGCAGGCCATTTTAATTATTAGCATAAGATAGAAAAAATCCCTAATTTGTGCGCCCTGTTAGTCCATACCATATCGGCTAACCCAGCATTTTATTTCATCTAAAGCAATGATCATCAACAACCTGTCTGAAATTTATACACAACTGTGTATAATTAAATTTCCCCCGACACGTCTATCTGTTATAAATTACTGCTTTCTTTGAAAAAATAATGACCTGGAACATAATTGTGCTGTGAATGGTTAAATCTGATACAAGAAATCAGAGAAATCATAGTTATCTTTGACGGCTTAAAAAAAACAAAGAGGAGCAATTGTGCGTTTAAAAACATTAGAAATCAAAGGCTTCAAAAGTTTTGCAGACAAGACTGTCTTACACTTCGATGAAGGTGTAACCGGGGTTATAGGCCCCAACGGCTGTGGCAAAAGTAATATTATCGACTCCATCCGATGGGTTATCGGCGAGCATAAGATCTCCAATCTCCGCTCTGAAAACCAATCCGGCCTGGTGTTCAACGGCTCCAAAACCCGCTCTGCCAGCGGGATGGCTGAAGTAAGCCTCACGTTTGAGAATACCCGCAATGTACTCCCTACTGAGTTTACCACCGTCACTATCACCCGCAAATTCTACAAGAACGGGGATTCCGAATATCGCCTTAATGACGTAGCCTGCCGACTTAAAGACATCCATAATCTCTTTATGGATACAGGTGTCAGCACCGACTCCTACGCCATCATCGAACTCGGAATGGTAGATGATATCATCAAAGATAAAGAGAACTCCCGCCGCCGCATGCTCGAACAAGCCGCCGGGATCTCCATCTACAAGACCCGTAAAAAGGAAGCCAAATCGAAGCTCGACGCGACCGAAGGTGACCTGAACCGTATTGAGGACCTGCTGTTTGAGATCAACAACAACCTCAAAACCCTCGAAGCCCAGGCCCGCAAAGCTGAACGCTTCTACGAGATCAAAAAAGAATACCGCGAAGTCTCTATAGAACTGGCCAAAGCTGCCCTCGAAGGCTTTAATGTTGAATTCAAAGACCTGACAGACAAGCAACAAGCCGAATCAGATAAGAAATTGGCCCTGGAAGCAGATATCACCAAAGATGAAGCCTCCGTCGAAGAAGATAAACTCCACTTCGTAGCCAAAGAACGCGAACTGTCCGTACTGCAAAAATCCTTTAACGAACTGGTTGCCACCATCCGTACTAAGGAAAACGACAAGAACCTCGCAACCCAACAATTGACTTACTTAAAGGAAAGAGAACGCAATATCAGCTCCTTCCTCGCCAACGCCGAAGGACAGCTGCAAGGTCTCACCGAATCCATCGCCTTTACCGAAAACCAGGTCACTGAAGAACAGGAAGTGTTCGACTCCCTCCAGGATCAACTGGAAGGGCTGCAGGACATGGTCGATGAAAAGAAGGAATCCTTTAATCAAAAGAAACTGGCCCTCGAAAATCTCCGCCGCGACCAGCAACAATGGCAACGCCAGCAGTTCGAAGCAGAGAAGAAAGTGGCCGTAGCAGATACCTCGGTACAGAACCTGGTGCGTAGCATCCAGCAACTCCAGGAAGAAA
>Ga0209436_100727_pt1 | contig 13737 bp, 11 predicted proteins | sample AraplaF_Cvi_mTSA_FD_184263 | JGI IMG/M metagenome (GOLD analysis project Ga0209436, IMG submission 184263) | Arabidopsis root microbial communities from the University of North Carolina, USA - plate scrape MF_Cvi_mTSA (SPAdes) (version 2) | ecosystem: Host-associated > Plants > Roots > Endosphere...
CAGGCACATCAAATTCCTGGTGTTGCATGCTGAAAAATAGCATTTTTACCATACATTATAAAGGCGGTAATGAGGCTACATGTGGCGGCAATATAGAGTAAACATGGACTATAATAATAGAGCGTAGCCGCACCTAATGGAATTAGTACCCTGATGCAGCTACGCAGACTCTGGTTGACACCCTGTATTTTTCCCTGGTTACTTTCATCAACTGATTGCGAAAGCAGGCTATTATAAGTCGGATCAAATAATCCTTCTCCAAAAAGAATACAGATGACAGCAAGCGCAATCAAAATAACGGATGAAAGCAGCATGGCTGCGACTATACATAAAAGACCCGTACCCAGCAGGAAAATGCCTGTCTGTCCTGTAATCCTCTCATTAAGTCGTTTTAATAAAAAAGGTAGTAATACAGCGCGTGAAATGATATCACAGCCGCCTGCCAGTGTGAGCAAACCGCCAACATAAGCCGGCCCCCATTTGAAAATATCTTTGAGTAGAATGGTCAGGTTAGACTGGAATACTTCAAGCCCTGCATAGAAGAACATACCTAAAATGAACAGGAACTTTATTTCCTTCAGACCTGATAAATGGGAAAAGATATTAAAGCTGCCGATGGTTAGATGTGTAGTACGCTTTTCTGCTTGCAGGGTTTCGGGGAGGAGGCCATACACCGCTATGCACGACAGTAAGATAATACCAGCGGTGATAAAAAAGGGCATGGAGAGGGAAACAGCACCCAATAAACCACCCAGTGCCGGACCAGCCAGCAAGCCAATACCCATCACAGACCCCATGTATCCAAACCACTTTGTTCTCTTTTCAGGTGCGGTAATATCAGTTATAATCGCAAATAGAGTACTGATATTACCAGCTGTCAATCCATCAATAATCCGGCCTAAAAACAGGATCCACAATGATCCGCCAATACCAAATAATACATAGCCAGCTACTGACCCCAGTAAACTAATAAGAAGAATATTTCTCCGTCCATACCGGTCACTTAAAGCACCAAATACAGGAGCTGCTATAAATGTACAAGCTGCAAATACAGACATCAATGCACTCGTACCGACAACCGCCTGTTCGGCGGGCAGGTATTTACCTACTAAAAAGGGGAGAAGGGGGATAACTAAGGACATGCCCATAGCATTCATTAACACAATTGCTAAAATAATCGGTTTCATGCCTGCAAAATTCCTACATACTTATTTTGCAGGCTTGTAAAAACGCGACAAAATCTCCTTTATGGGTAGGAAAGTGGTTTATAAATATGAGGCTAACATATTCCTTATGGTATTCTTCGTTTATTTGGTAAATAGTCTGTATCGCACGGCTATTCAATGCATAGACGAATGTCGCATATAGCTACTATCTGCATGCTCCGTTGGCGAGGAGGGAATGTGGAGCTGGTGCAGGGGGGCGATTATGCTTATACATTTTATAGCCGTTATATTTGGGTACGAGACTTGTGATTCGCAGGCGGGAGAGTAATACCACGATTGATTTTCGGTTTGATTTGGCGAACCATAAAGTAAGAATGTTTGATTATATTTAGGGTGTTTTTTATTAGCTAGTCATGAAACATATCGAGCGTAATGCGAAAAGGGAATTTAGCCAGCCTGTTATCATTGGAAGAAGACTGACGGTCTTTAATGTTGTATCCAATGCATTTTATAGGGATAGTCTATCAGACTATCTGAGTGAATTTGAGCTTTCTGTGGAGGAGGTGAAAGCTGCTGTTACCTATTGTATAAACAAGGAATGTAAGATAATGGAAACCCTACAGGACCATTATTGTGATGGATGTATTTTAAGGAGTATCAGCGAGGGATGGACATCTATTAAAGATGATTTTATAGAATCAGAGGGTAATTCGATGTCAAAAGATGGTATTACCTACTTTTTAGGTTCCTTAGAGGAATTGGAAAGCGCGGAGTTTGGTGTAATGGGATGGCTGCAGGCGGAGGAAGTAGAAAAGAGATGGTTTTTATAATTAATTAGCAAATTTGAAATAGCCCGGTTAGTTTCCTGCATTCTTATCCTGGAAAAACATGAATAAACATACAAAAACCCAAATATGGACGTAGTAATATTGGAGAATTTCGTAAATGCCTGGATATCATTGCAACCTTAGACTTCCCCCAACCGTTATATCCAAAAGTAGCGATGGAGTTGATCAAGGATAACGTTGTTTACGTTATCACGGGAGTACAATTTGAAAATCCTAAACATTACAGTATTCCGGATAGCAGTTATATAATTGTTTGCTAACTAAGAATGCTAAAGATCTTGCTTCGGGAGATGTCCTGACAATAAATAGCAAAGGGTAATTTCTGAAAAGCAAACTTCCGTTGAAGAATGTAATCATGGAACCTTAAGCGGAATCTTATTTTATAAAGAGAGTTTTTAAATGGGATAGTTAGAAAAGAAAATCATAATTAAGCTGGCTGTTTGATCTTTTTATGAAAAGGCGACATATTCCTGAACCTCAACTGGATGTAAGGACAATTTCTATTTGTTATGGATGTAGGGATTTACGTGGGGGATCTGATGATATAATTGGGTAATTTCGTAGTTTGGAAACAGGAAAAGAGCATGAAATACCTTTGCTATGGACAACCTGTAATTAGAAAGAATAAACTTGATGTAAACCCATTTGTTGTGGCGAAGAATACTGCTGCTAAGATTTGAAAAAAAACTTATAAGGAAGAGTAACTCATTAGCTTCTTTAATGCCTGGAAAAGGATGTTTGAAATATAATTTATTTAAATCATTAATTGGAATGAAAACCATTTATCCTTATATCATCTTAATATTCACTACACTTAGTTGTAAAAATACGATAAAGCCTGCCCATGCCGGAATAAAAGTAAAACCTGCACCAATAGATTCTTTTCCTGCTAATAACCTGGATCAACTGGAAGTGAAAGACTCAAATTTATATTTAAAGGCATCAAAAGATAAGAATGGGGTAATTTGCCTGAGATATCAATTTAATCTTTCAAATACTAATAAAGCGTTCAGCTTTCAATATTTTGACTATTCGGAGGTGGTATTTCCAGATACATCTATAGGTGTCATTGCTGGAGGCTCATTAAGAAAATCTAATTACTTTCTAATAAGAGACAGTATTTTGATTTTACCACTAATAGGGATGAATAATTTTTTGTCTGTTTATGTTTTAAATCTTAAATCTCAACAAGTTCTAGGTGATGATATGCGTACTTCTTTAAGCTTAGTTTGGATAGACGAGAAGAATTCGACTTTTCTAATTGCTGATACTCCCTCTTATATTGATGATACGACTTACTTGTATAATGTGAATAAGTATAAAATAATGGGTACAAAACTGTCATGGGTAAAAAGTTATTCTGCCAGTTTAGGTGTTGACTTAAAAGACGATTTAAATGCTAATTATAAAATGGTCCGGCGATTTTTAAAAAGCAAACTACAGGAGAAGTATGATATCATGGAACATTAAGCAGAATCTTAAGAGGATTTATAAACGGGATAATTAGAAAGGAATATTATAAGACAACCTTTACCTGCAATACATAAAAGGAGGAAAAAAATGAGTGCTCCCTTATTTCGACTACTTATAAATCCCAACCAATTTATACTGCAAAAGCCTTTTAAATTTTATCCCTAACAAATCAAGCATAGCTGCATCAGCAGCCTCCTCATCCTCACAAGGCAAAAAACAATCCTTCAATACCGCTATCAATTCACCTACACACATATCTTCATCCAGCGCAGCAAGTATATTGAATTCCAGATCATCCAGCAACAACTCCTTCCATCCCTCATAAAACAATTCCGGCACACAGGCCACCGTAAGCGCCACGTCAGACCGTCCACCTTCTACACTTTGGCAGGTAAGCGGTGCTGTCCAGTCATAATATGTTTCCAATACCCTCATCTCCGGATGCCTGCTAATCTTATACAAAAGCATATTACCCATAAAGAACGAAGCCGGCATTCCGTACCTTAATTCCATATCATATAGTCTGATAGCCGACAAATTATCCCACTCCTGTTTAAATTCCGCCAGCTCCTTTTCATAAGCATATGCTGATTCCGCTTTATCCGTTCCCTTCACCATTTTATCCGTTCTGTAATATGGGGCAGGTAGGTTGATACCGGCAGCTTGATGGGATGTAACTACAGCAGTAAAAGCCTTCAGATGCCTGATATGAGAATTGAACCGGGCATGCTGATCCCTGAACATATATATGATCCGGAAAAAATAATCCGGGTATTCCTTTAACAAGGTCCTTCCAAGCACTTCACATATTTCAACATTCCTTTTATGCGGGCCTATCAGATGCGCGTATTTCCCTTTAAAACAAAGCGTGAACAAATCCGCTATCAGCTCTTTTGAATAACCATCATCATTGATTTTTTTTGGAAAATGACAATGTATCTTTTTCTTAGTTGTTTTTGCCAGTTGATAAAATAATACCTGTTCGAATAGTATATTGAAATTAATAATCCTGCTAACCGCCTCGTTTTCCTTTATTAATGCTAATGCCTGATCCGTATAACTTTTATAAAAACCAATATCACACCCACCCATAATACCGGCATTAACGGCATCAATGCTTTCTTGCTTCAATGCCTCCTCCAAGATAGGTGGAATGTAAGTCATCTTCTTTTGCAGCTGCTCCATCATTCGACCATAATACGTAGTACCTTTCTCGTAGTTCTGAACAATCAACGGCGCATTTGCCAGGCGTTTAGAAAAGGGCTTCCATATAAATACATCCCCATCCACATGCAAAAATGGTTCATTTTGTGCTGCATAGGTTTTTATCTTAGGAACAGCCCACAGCGCCGGCGCATAATGATGGATGTCATCATAACATACATGTGTCGCTGTATACGGCAGGCCGATTTGTTCGATCAACACCTCATATCCGTTTTGATCAGTATATAGCTCTACATGATCATAATACTTTCTAAGCTGCAATGCACTGAATGCCCATGCCATGATATGGAATTGAGGTGCATACCAGCCAAAAGATTCATTGTTAATATTCTTCCCGCAAGACCAGAACGACTGAACAATTTTCATTGTATTGATTTGTAACAGAAGAGGGGAGCCCCCTCTTCTGCATGAATTTTTAGCAACTGTATGTGCTGCAGGTGTTTGCATCACAACTTGATTTTGAGCTACAGTCACCATAACCATATACCCATTCACCCTTCTCTTTGCATTTATAGCATGTATCAGTACCTGATCCTCCGGAACCACCAGACCCACTTCCACCAAAAATCATCCTTTTTTGTTCTCTTGTAAGTAATTCCTTAGCGTCCAGGTTCAGGGCTTTTAATGTGAGTTTTTTCATGAGTTAAACATTTAATGATTAATAATACTTCCAGCAAGTGCAGGAAGGGGTTACAGTTTCGGATATGTCTCCCGGCCGAAGAGACAATAGCCTGTCCGCTTCTTTCTGTCAGGCTACCCAGAAAGAAGTATCTTATATCCTTAGCAGGATGTTTTTCTAACGATTAAATGATCCTTTTACCGGCTTGCATATCTGCAAGCTGAGAAGTGAATTTGTTATGTAGTGATTGATTATTTTCACTCAGTTTTATAGCTTGTTTTTGAAGCTGTATAGCTTGTTCCTTCTCATTTAGCAAGTAATAAGCCCTGGCGCTGGTATTTAAAAACCCTGCCTTGTCGGGTGCCAATGTCAATACCTGCTTACTTAATGTCAATGCCTTTTGATAATCACTTTTTTTCCTGCTATTCAGCAGATACTTATTGGCCGCATTATCCATCGTGTTGGCGAGGTAGGTGATATAACTTCCTTTCAGGCTGGTATCCTGCACCTGCGCAGCAAACTGATTGTCCAGCGAAGATGCAACGGGCAGTATGGCTGGTAGCAGGGTGTCAGAAAAATGGTGTAATAACTGTAGTAAAGACACTGTATCCTTCATCGTCGTATAAAACTGGGCACTAAAGGAAAACAGTGTCAGAGGAAACTTTGGGTTCTGATGGTCAATTTTCCTGTCTTTGGAAATAGTCTGCCTAAATTTCTGTTCATCCCGTGTTGAAATTGCATTTATAATGGTTTCAATGACAGGGTTATTCAATCTTGATTCGAACTGAAACTGTTTGGTCGTTTGATTACCCGGGAATAGTGAATCTTTGTTAAAGTAGTGATATGCCTCCGCCTGGTTGTTTAACAGGATATCGAATGCCGCTGAATTAGCCTCGAATACATGTTTGAGTAAAAAATTGTAATCAGCACCAGTAGGTGTTTTGATCATTTTACAGTATTGATCCAATAGCGGAGCAACTTCATTTTTCAATTCCAGGCTATCCAATACTTCTATATAGGCTGCCAGGAATTGTTTATTGTTTTTATTCTCTTCATAGTTCCGTTTCATCCGGGCAACTGAAAAGTTCATTGCTTTTTTACGGATGGCAGTTCTTCCCAATTCCAGGAAGGGATCAGCACTTTCCTGGTAACCTGATCCTTTGGCCAATAATTCCCCATCAGGACTGATAAAGAGAAAGGTAGGATAGGCCCCTACTTCATACTTTTTTACAATATCCGGCCCTTTGTCTTTTTCCCCGTTCACCCTGCAGCTGATAAAGTTTTCATTAAACAGCTGACCAACTTTTGCCTGCGGAAAAATGCTCTTCTCCATTTGCTTGCAGGGAACACACCAGTCGGTATACATATCTACAAAGACAAGTTTATTTTGCTGTCTGGCAAGGTCCTGGGCTGTAGCAAGATCTGTGGTGGTAAATTGAATACCCTGTGCGTGGATTGGATGAATGCTAAAGAATAATACAAAATAAAGGATGATAGATTTTATCATAATGTGCGATTATGGACAATGAGTAAGGTAAGGTATTTAACGTGGACTAGAAGATAAAGAGCGACGGGTGGTCTTCACGATCTTTTTTCGAGGTAGGGTCTGCGGACCTTTACCTGCAACAATTTCCGTGGCTTCCATACAGCCTGTCTTTCATCTGAAAACGGGTGGAATAACATAACGTTGAAAAGATTAAATTCCAGGCATGCCGCCTAAGCCAATATCCTGTGGTTCCGTACTATAATCGTGGAATAAATAATGAAATTTATATCACTATGCGAAATTACAATGGGTATACCAGTTTGTCATTACAGCTATATTTAGTAAATGAGCATGGCAGATTATAAGGATGTAGTTATAATAGATTGATTACCAGGTCAACATAGGGCACTCAACTATTCTTTACTGTATTACTACCACAGTGATAAATGTAGAAGTATTTTTTAAAATAGCAAAAACATTTTATTAATTCAAGATAAGGAGAGGCGTAATTTTCAGTGGTGATAATTTTGCACCTGGTAGTTTACCTGCGCCACTGGAACAGGAAGAGAACGATTCTTTTTCGGGATCAGGACGCTGTTTAGAAAATTACAATAGTGGAAGAGCGGCAGCCTGGATAATCATGAATAGGGATAACAGCAAAGAAGGGATAATACCTGATTAAAGAACCACATTGCATTATCCCTCCGATAATTACTTTACCTGAGAAAACACATACACCATTTCTACCGCAATATCCTTACATCTTTCGGCATACACTTCCTCCTGCTGTGGGGTTCCATCCGCCGACTTCGGATCATTAAATGGCGTAGCTATTCTAAATACAGCACCCGGTACAAACGGACATCCTTCGTCGGCACTATTGCAGGTCATGATAGCCGCAAAATCTGATGAAGGATTTGGCGCATCACTGAATTTTTTAGAGAAGGAGTGGAGAGCTGGTAAGCCCTCACCCAGGCGTACTTCATACAATGGGTTGTCTCCATTATTGGCGATTGTAATTTGAAAACCTGCGTCCTGTAGCGCTTTTACTGCACTGGGATTGAACGCAGTTATTTCTGTGCCGCCGGAATAGGTGTGCACACCCTGGATGCCGTAATACGCGGCTGCCGCCGCTGCCCATAACTGTGCAATATGGCTTCTGCGTGAATTGTGGGTGCAGATGAATACTAAATGAGATGGTCTGTGTGTATGAACGCGATCCTTTACAAAAGCAGCTATCCTGTTCAGGATCTCTTTTCTTTCTTCCGGGATGGCTGCCAGCTTTTTCTCCGCGTGCTGTATGTAATTGATGATAGTCGGATAAAGTTGCATGTTGTTTTATGATTTATCTTATTCCTGCACGTAATATTTTTTCTTTAGCCAGAATGCTACGTTGACCAGTGCAATCAACGCCGGTACTTCTACCAGCGGTCCGATCACTCCTGCAAATGCTTCTCCGCTGTTAATGCCGAATACGCCTATAGCTACCGCTATGGCCAGTTCAAAATTATTGCCTGTTGCTGTAAATGCGATAGACATATTCTTTGCATAGTCGGCCCCCAATGTTTTTCCAATACAGAAACTCAGCAGGAACATGATCCCAAAATAGATCACGAGCGGAATGGCAATGAGCACGACATCAAAGGGAATCTGTACGATTAATCGGCCTTTCAGACTGAACATAATGATGATGGTAAACAGGAGGGCTATCAGCGTGACGGGCGAAATAGCGGGGATGAATTGCTTATTCAGCCATTCTTCTCCTTTAAGGCGGATCAGTACATAACGGCTTATTACACCTGCTGCAAAGGGGATACCTAAATAGACGGCTACGCTCTTTGCAATTTCAGCGATGGTAATATCAACAGCTATACCCTGCATGCCGAATAAAGGAGGTAGTATGGTGATGAAGAGATAAGCATATACACTGTATAGCAATACCTGGAATATACTGTTGAGGGCCACCAAACCAGCTGCATACTCCCTGCTGCCTGATGCGAGTTCATTCCAGACTATCACCATCGCAATGCAACGCGCAAGTCCGATGAGGATTAAGCCAGTCATATATGCCGGGTGATGATGCAGGAAGATAAGTGCCAGTCCAAACATGAGGATAGGGCCGATGATCCAGTTTAGTAAAAGAGAAGCACCTAATATTTTGGTATTGCTGAATACTACCTTCATCTTTTCGTATCTGACTTTAGCCAGGGGTGGATACATCATCAGGATCAGGCCGATGGCCAATGGTATATTGGTCGTGCCATGTGATAGCCGATTGATGTAAGATGGCACTGCCGGCAGGAGATTGCCTATAGTAACTCCTGCCAGCATCGCCAGGAAGATCCATAGTGTCAGGTATCGGTCCAGGAAACTTAGTTTTTTCCTTGCTTTTGAAGAAGTGGATGTTTCTTTTGTAACAACGTTCATTATATCAATATTAATCACAGCAACCCGGTGCGCAGCAGGCAGCCGGTTTTTCAGCGTATACGGTTATACTGTAAATACCATTCTCACTGTTCTTGAAATGTGCTATTTCATCCGGAGAGAGATACCCGGAAAGGATATCGTCAGGGATAGTGATCACTTTTTCTTTTTGTATGGTGATGTTGGTGAATTTGTTTTGAGTGATCAGCGCTAAATACGCTTCCTTTTGGATCGCCCCACTTACGCAGCCTGCATACATCTCTGCTGCTGCCTGTAGTTTTTCAGGGAGCTGTCCTTCCAGTACTATATCAGCAATACTAAAGTGACCGCCAGGTTTCAGTACCCGGAAAATTTCTTTGATCACCGCATCCTTATCAGGCACAAGGTTCAACACACAGTTACTCACCACGACATCAGCTACGTTGCCACCGACAGGCATTTTTTCTATGTCCCCTTGTCTGAATTCCACATTATTATACCCCAGTTTATCTGCATTTGCTCTGGCACGATCGATCATAGCAGGGGTGAAGTCAATTCCTATCACCTTACCGCTTTCACCTACTTCCCTGCGGGCTATGAAGCAGTCATTACCTGCACCGGAACCCAGGTCTATTACAGTGTTCCCGGGTTGGATCTTTGCAAATTGTGTGGGTAATCCGCAACCCAGGCCCAGGTCAGCATCGGGATTGTAACCTTCGAGCTTGGTGTAATCGTCGCTCATGATATTGTAGACCTCTGTGGAGCAGCCACCTGAGCCACAGCAGGAGGAGAGGTTCACTTCCAATGGCTGCGAAGCGATTTCGCTATATTTCTGTTTTACCAGTTCTTTTAGTTGTTCATTTGTTTGCATGTTAGTTGCTGTATTATCGTATCATTGCAATATTGCGATAATTAGGGGCAAAAAAAATCAGCAGCAGGTGCTGTCTTCAATTTTTACCTCCCCAAAGAAAGTATGAAATACGTTTTTATAGTGTTTCCAGACTTTAGGATCGATGCAATAGCACACGCTGGCACCTTCTACTGTTCCCTGGATGATCCCGGCATTTTTGAGCTCTTTTAGGTGTTGTGAGGTTGTTGCCTGTGCAAGGCCAAGTTCTTCTACCAGATCGCCTGTTACACAGGCATTCTTTTTTACCAGGTATTGTAATATGGCAATCCTTGCCGGGTGGGCGATGGCCTTGGCCATATTTGCCAAATCATTTTGCTCCCTGGTGAATAAATCTGATTTCGTTAATCCCATATCGCAATATTACGATGATTTTTCTGAACTATGCAAATATTTTTTGGAAGAGAGGGGGGATGGGCAAATGTGATTCTTTCGATGATCCATCAGTACATCTTTTGCAAATATTAGGGCTATGGCAAATGAGATTCTTTCAATTATTCACAGCTATGCCTTTTGGGAAGAGTGGATTTTGGGCAAATGTGATTCCTTAAATAATCCATCGCTACATCTTTTTGCAGGTAGTATTAGTTACCCCTAATACTACCTGCCTCTTTTTATTTAATTTTCTCCTGGTACTCTTCCTCCACCTCCTTCAAATCCTCCTCATACCCCTTCCTGTCCATAAACGCCTCCGGATGATACCCACTCCCTTCAGGATGCTTTTTCTGCAAATCAAACTGGCTCGCATGCGATGCCACCCAAAGATCAAATTGCAACCCCTTCATCGCCTTTATCGTATACGCATAATCCTTCGCCATACCCGGATAAGTCTTCATCTCCTCAAATGACTGGTCAATTATAATCGTCGGTATATTCGCAATCAGTACTTTATAAGTACGCTTAGCATCCTTTACATCCAGCAAAAAACTACAGGACCCTTTTGTATGCCCCGGATGATGCAACATCACCAGTTTCATTCCACCCAGTTTGATCACATCTCCATTATGCAATACCCGATCCACCTTCACAGGAGCAAACGTACAATCACCACCGCCCATTAAATAATCCGATTTGCCGCCATCCTCCACGACACCCGCATCTGCCGCATCAATCATCAGTTTCGCCCCAGTCTCTTTTTTAATCTCTGCCATCGCACCCAAATGATCATAATGCGCCTGCGTATTCAGCAGAATTTTCACATCAGACAGTTTAAACCCCAAGGCCTCAATATTCGCCTTTATCATTGCACCGGAAGATGCCAAGCCGGTATTGATCAGGATATTTCCCTGGTCAGTGACAATGAGAAATGAAGCCAGTTCGGCCGTGCCTACATAATAAAGGTTGCCGGCTATCTGAAAGGGTTGGTAAGGTTTCGCCCAGTCCGGGTTATTACTTTTTGGCTCGCTTACTTTCTGAGCATAAGAAAAAATGGATACAGATAAAAAGCAGGTTAATAACAGTTGTCTTTTCAAAAACATAAATTCCGGGAATTGATAATTGAAGTGTCAAGATAGGAGGAATAACCGATACTTTTTCATTACTACTTATAAAATATCACTTTATGATTGATATAGTCTATCTCTGTGACATGTAAATTCAAAAACGGTGTTCCCAGCAAACCTTCAATTTTCAACGCATCGTCACCACTGCCCGCGCCAATTTTCTGATCCGAAAACGCGGTGTACATATCATCCAGTTTTACCTTCCCTGCATAGGCATTGATAATATAGCCGATATTCGCTTTCCCGTTTTGATTGCCCATTCCCGTTACACTAACTTCCTCTTTTCCTGCATCAAAATGAGCAGCGATACCAGGCAGGAGAGATGACTTGAACAAATTTGCATTTGCCCCGCAATCCAGTCCGAAAGGAATTTGTTTTCCATCAAATGATAAAGAGATGATGGCAATGTGACGCTGTAGGGTAAAGGGAATTTCCCCTATCGGCGTGTATTTCTTACCTGCCATGACCAGGTTGGCCGCCTTTAGACCGCGTTTTATAAATAACAATTCCTGTGTTTGATAATTCAATACCAGCGAATAGTTCCTGAAAAACTCATACCCCAGTAAGCCGAAGACTTTCATCGGTAATAATCCTTTATAATCCTCCATTTCCGCTACCGGTGCTTCCAGACTATCTATCTTAATATTGGATAAACGCAGTGGCATTTTTGCCATGCCTGAATTGCCAAAACCGCCACCTATTCCCTGCATGTTGGTATAATGACTGGCATCCAGTTTACTATCCGGTACATAGGTTTTATTAAAGATCACCATCGGCGCACCACTATCCAGCATGAAATAACCATCTACATCACCCAGGCGGGCCGGGATGTAAATAAGTCCGCTGTTCAATACGAATTTCGTATATACTGTATCCGGGAAGGCAGCCCCGGAGAGAGACTGTTGTTGCGCCTGTACAGGGTCAATTTCCTTTTTGGTACGGAGGATGTCGAGCTGCACCCATTTCCCGTTTTTGTCGAATACAAATGCAGGCTTGCCTGTACGCCCTGATTCGTAAACGGTTTCTACACTCACTTTGTAATAGGTATGCAGGCTATCTATCCTTATAATCTGATACGATTTGATAGCGCCATACTTTTCTAAAACTGCTTTTAACAGTGCCTGATCCGCCATATAAGACAGATCTCCAATCCTGGCGGAATCCGCTTTGCGCTGCATTAAATAGGTATCATCCTTGTCATTCAGGGCTTTTATTATTCCAGCAATGTTAAAACGGTCCGATTGCGCATGCACCTTCCCGGCGAAAAAAATAAGCAGGCAGCTAAGTAAATATCTCATATCATCTAAAAGTCAGGAAATTGAATTACTGCCCCATGCAGGAGGTAATATTTTTAAAAATGTCCTCAGACCCTCCAAAACCGTCCTTAGGTCAAACTTATTTTAGCCCCCTGTGGAAGCGCCTTAATTTGGCTGTATAAATTGAAAGTTATGCAATCTACTCCGCGCCAGGCATGGTTAGACTGGCTCCGTATCCTCGCCATTTTTGGTGTACTGATCTTCCACTCCGCTATGCCATTTGCCACAGAACTGGACTGGCATATCCGGAATAAAGAGACCAGTAATGTCTTACTGGAAATGAATATGTGGCTGCACCTGTTCCGTATGCCGCTGTTGTTTTTTATTTCAGGCACCGTGAGCTATTATATGCTGCAAAACCGGAATATAGGCGGGTTTATTAAACTGAGAATGACGAAGCTGTTTATCCCGCTCATCTTTGGCATCCTCGTGATTGTGCCCCCACAGGTATATATGGAAAGGCTGACGCAGGGCTACAAAGGATCTTTCCTGCATTTTTACGCGACTATGTTTAGTACGGGGCCATACCCCAAAGGGAATCTGAGCTGGCATCACCTCTGGTTTATTTTATACCTGGTATTGTATGATATTATCTGTGCGCCATTCTTTGCCTGGGTGATTTCAAATGCAAAATTCAGGGAGCGGCTGGCCTGGTTGAGTAAAGGCAAGCGTATTTACCTGCTCACCCTGCCGGGAGTGATTGTATACACGGCCTTTACTTTGCAATATCCTGAAACCAATACTTTTTGGGGTGACTGGGCCTACATGGCTTACTGGCTGTTATTTTTAATTC
>Ga0209436_100731_pt1 | contig 13695 bp, 11 predicted proteins | sample AraplaF_Cvi_mTSA_FD_184263 | JGI IMG/M metagenome (GOLD analysis project Ga0209436, IMG submission 184263) | Arabidopsis root microbial communities from the University of North Carolina, USA - plate scrape MF_Cvi_mTSA (SPAdes) (version 2) | ecosystem: Host-associated > Plants > Roots > Endosphere...
GATCTCTTTTTACAGCTATGCACATGTACCCTGGATCAAAGGAAATGGTCAGCGTAAATATTCTGAAGCAGACCTGCCTAAAGATGAAGAAAAACGTGCGTTGTATGAATTAGGCAAAACAATGTTTGCCGAAAACGGGTATACCGAAATAGGAATGGATCACTTTGCCCGTCCACATGATTCACTGTACCGCTCAGCGCAGGAGGGTACCCTGCACCGCAACTTCATGGGCTATACAGATCACCATACATCCCTGATGATTGGATTAGGTGCATCATCCATCGGCGATAGCTGGTATGCGTATACTCAAAACGAGAAGACGATTGACCGCTGGATGCAAAGGGTGAACAATGATGAGTTTCCGGTAGTGAGAGGACATATTCTGAGCACAGAAGATCTGTTACTTCGCCGCCATATTCAGGCACTGATGTGCAATTTTGAAACCACCTGGAACAGGGCAGATGTACAGTGTGATGCGATCGTAGAAGGCTTGCAAAGATTGCAGGAACTTGAGAAAGATGGTCTGGTTGCCGTTAGACCTAAGAAAGTTTTTGTAACTGAAAAAGGACGTCCATTTATCCGTAATATCTGTATGGCATTTGATGCCCGCTTATGGCGCAGACAACCACAATCACAGCTATTCAGCAGTGCTATCTAAAATCTTATTGACTTCATTCTTATTGCTTTATGTTGAATGAGCATCCGTAGATTGGAATTTTTTCCAAAAAATGGAATAATCATGCTGTGATAAATTATCACATTGCTACTCGTTATTGATCTGCTGAAACATTGATGAATAAAGGGTTTGAGCGGGCATAAAAAAAGTCTGACCGTTTTTTACAATCAGACTTTCTTGTTATGTGAATGGGTTAGTAAGTACAGGGAACAAAAATTCCCTACACAATATTAAAAAGAATTTTATCACAAAAGAAAAAAAATGCAAACTTTTTTATTCACACCACTAAAAAAAGTGTGGATAACAACAGTTAAAAACTGCGGCCGAAAGTTTTTTTAAGGCAATGATCAAACCAAATTTCCACGAACGATAATCTCCCGATTCTCACCTACCTTTGTTGCACTAAACAGCAGAATATATGAAGTTCAATGCTCCGATACCGGTAACCGAAATCGCCGCATACATAGGCGCAGAGCTGGAAGGCAACGATCAGCAAATGGCAACCGGCATTAACGAAATACATAAGGTTACTCCAGGTGATATTTCATTTGTAGACTTTGAAAAGTACTATGATAAGTGTCTGCGTTCCGCAGCAACAATTATTATCATCAATAAAAAAGTTGACTGTCCTCCCGGTAAAACACTGCTTGTTTTACCCGATCCGTTCAGTGCTTATGTTAAAATTGTGAAAAGGTTCCGTCCTTTTGAACCAGCGACCAAACCCATCAGCGATACTGCGGTAATAGGGAAGGACACTATCATTCAGCCGAATGTGTTCATCGGTAATCACGTCACTATCGGAGAAAACTGTTTGATTCACCCTAACGTTACAATCTACGATCATACCGTGATCGGTAACAACGTGATCATTCATGCAGGTACCGTGATTGGTGCAGATGCGTTTTACTTTAAGAAAAGAGCAGACAGGGAAGTGATGTACGATAAGATGGAAAGCTGTGGTCGCGTGATCATTGAAGATGACGTGGAAATTGGCGCCAGCTGTACAATTGATAAGGGTGTAAGTGGTGATACTATTATTGGTCGCGGCACTAAGTTCGACAACATGATCCACATCGGTCATGGTACTATCATTGGTCGTAACTGTCTCTTCGCTGCACAAGTGGGAGTAGGTGGTAAAGCACACATTGAAGACAATGTGATCCTCTGGGGTCAGGTAGGTGTATCCAAAGATCTGGTGATCGGTAAGGGAGCTGTGGTGCTTGCAAAAAGTGGTGTACCTGGTTCACTGGAAGGAGGCAAGACCTACTTTGGTATTCCGGTAGATGATGCCCGCACAAAGATGAAAGAAGTTGCATGGATCAAACGTATCCCTGAAATCTGGGAGAAATTAAAGAGTAAATAAATGCTTTGTAAAATAGCTTCTGCCACCCGCAGAAGCTATTTTTTTATACATTTGGAACATGCTTTTCCGTACATTGTTTCTCCTGCTTTCGACCCTGACTGCTGTTGCCCAGAAGGGGCTTACCGAAGTTCCTGTCACTATCAAAGATGGCTGGTTTACCTCCAAAACGATCTCATTCGATAAGTATTCCACCGCAGACCGTAAGAACGGTATCGATCAACCCGCTTCCTTCTCTTTCATAAAGAACCCCATTGATGCCTTCAATTTTCAGCTTCAGTGTGATACCTGCAAGCAGGATAGTAAGGCCCATATTCAGGCGCTTTATACCCCTCATATCGCTTTTTCAGATCGTTCCTTACCTGCTGTACTGGAACATGCAGATGCGAATAATAAGTTTTACTATATCGTCATCCAGGCTGCCGATTCTACTTTGGGTAACTGGGAGATGATCCTCCGGAATATGACCTATCTCGACCTGAATGAAAACAAACAGGCAGGTATTCTCCGCTCCTCACTGGGAGAGTTCAAAGTCACTGCCAATAATCATTTTGGTATCGTAAATTCCTATGAAAATATCCGGTACGAATTTGTATTCCGGAAGAAGGTGGTGGCCGCCGTCATACCCGGTAATAATCCCCGGGTATGGTTAGACCTGAATAATTTAAAAGAGGAGCAGCGCATGATAGTTGCAGCAGCAATGGCTGCATTATTGCTGAGATGAGGACTGCATTTTTTTCAGATATGCCTTACTCATACGGGCCACCGTTTCGTTCAGTGGCGTAAACGCAAAGTCCGGCAAAGCAGCTTTGATCTTCTGATTGTTGTAGTATACTTTCAGCTGTGCCGTATGTGCTGTTTCTTTTGTTAACACGGCCTTTTTTCCGGTGATCTTACTCTTGAGCGTTTCTATGCGCCACACTATTTCTGCCTGCCATGGTTTCACCAGTTTATGCGGCGGCTTTTTTCCCAGCTGTATGGCCATTTCTGTGAACAGGTCTACATAGCGCCAGTTGTCTGCTGAAATCACAAAACGCTGACCGCTGATATTACTTTCCATCAGGCGGACCATCACTTCTGCCACATCTTCCACATCAGTAAAACCAGTCACCCCTTCAGTATAATACGGGAATTCTTTCCATGCATTTTTGATCAGCAAACCGGAACCATCTTCCCAGAAATCAGGCCCCAGAATGATGGATGGATTCACAATGGCGGCAGGTAAACCTTCTGCAATTCCTCTCCATACTTCCATCTCTGCTTTATACTTACTCACAGCATACTGTGAGTTATGATGACTATCCTGCCATTCTGTATTTTCATCGATCATCTGCCCGGTCTTTGCACGGCCTAAAGCAGCAACAGAACTTACATGCACCAGTTTTTTCACGCCTGCATCCAGCGCCAGGTTTACCACATTTGCAGTACCATCTATATTCACTTTCATGATCTGCTCACGTGCTTCCGGGCGGAATGATACCACGCCTGCACAGTGATAGACTTTTTCAACTCCTTCCATGGCTTCTTCCAGTGCTACCACATCCAGTACATCTCCCCTGATCCAGGTAATTTTGTCTGCGATGTCTTTGACCTGCTCAGGAATTTCCTTGCGGTATAATGCCCTTACAGCTACGCCTGTTTTCACCAGTTTTCGTAATAAATGACTGCCTAAAAATCCGGTTCCTCCTGTTACTAATATCATGTAATCTTGTTCCGTTTGTCTAAAGATAATTATAAAACCCTTTCCCGGTTTTCTTTCCTAAATCACCTGCCTGTACACAGGCTATTTGTAATGGGCTTGGCGTAAAACGGGGCGCTTTTGCAAAAGCATCGTAAAGGGATTGCGTTACTGCCAGGTTCACATCGTTGCCGATCAGGTCCATCAGGGTAAAAGGCCCCATTCTGAAACCTGCACTCTCCAGCAGGCGATCGATCGTTTTGTACGGGGCAATACCTTCTGTAGCAATTTGCATAGCTTCCAGGTAATAATGCCGGGCGACCCTGTTCACAATAAAGCCGGGAGTATCCCTGACCTGTACGGATGTTTTACCCATTTTAGCTGCCAGCGCATGCAATAGCTGTGCGACACTGTCTGCTGTTTTTTCACCACTTACAATCTCCACCAGTTTCATTACCGGTGCAGGATTAAAAAAGTGCATACCCGCCACCCTTTCAGGCTGTGGTACCTCCGCTGCAATGGATGATATAGAGAGGGAAGAAGTGTTGGAAGCGAAGATCGTGTGCTCATTGTTCACAGCTGCCAATTCCCGGAATAAAGCTGTTTTAATATCGATCTTTTCCACGATGGCCTCTATGATCACATCAGCTTTTACATCGCCGGTATCTGCCGTAAAATGCAGGCGCTGCATGATTTGAGACGACATCCCTTCCTTCAGTTTTCCCTTTTGCTCCAGGGCGGATAATTGACTACTGATCTGTTGTCTGGCTTTGTCCAGCATGGCTGGTTGTACATCGAACAAGACTGTGTTGAAACCACTCACAGCGGCTACCTGTGTAATGCCGGCACCCATCGTACCAGCTCCGCATACAGCAATTGTTTGCATTTGTTCCAGGTTGATCATCTTCGTCATTTGGGGTCAAAAAGAAAAACAGGAGAAAAGGCGTATGGATGATTCAATTGCGCGCTTTTCTCCTGTCTGTAAATATATTCAAATATGCTTGTTGCTAGACGGCTCCTTCAAATTGTTCCAGGAATCGTACATCATTTTCAGAGAACAACCTCAGGTCCTTGATCTGGTATTTCAGCATGGTTATACGTTCTATACCCATACCGAAAGCAAAACCCGTGTATTTTTCAGGATCGATACCACAGTTCTCCAATACTTTCGGATGCACCATGCCACAACCCAGGATCTCTACCCAACCGGTATGCTTACATACGTTACACCCCTTACCTCCACAGATATGGCAGGAAATATCCATTTCCGCACTTGGCTCTGTGAAAGGGAAGTAGGAAGGACGGAAGCGGATACGGGTATCATCGCCAAACAGCTCTTTCACGAAGTGATAGAGGGTTTGTTTCAGATCTGCGAAAGAAACGTTTTCGTCGATGTACAGTCCTTCAACCTGGTGGAAGAAGCAGTGTGCTCGGGCAGAAATAGTTTCATTGCGGTATACGCGACCAGGGCAGATGATACGGATAGGCAGCTTACCTTTCTCCATTTCTCTTACCTGTACGGAAGAAGTATGGGTACGCAGCAACCAGTCCGGCGCTTTGCTGATGTAGAAAGTATCCTGCATATCCCTGGCCGGGTGATTTTCCGGCAGGTTCAGTGCGGTAAAGTTATGCCAGTCATCTTCAATTTCAGGCCCTTCTGCAATTGCAAAACCCAGGCGCTCAAATATGCTGATGATGTTATTTCTTACTATGCTGATAGGATGACGGGTACCCAGGCGGTGAGGCTCCGCAGGCAGGGTAAAGTCGGCATCGGTAGCGGCAGCACCGGCACCATCTTTCAGGTGTTCAAATTGCGCATAGCGCTCTTCTACGAATTGCTTAAACCCGTTGAGCAGTAAACCGAATTCTCTTTTCTGCTCTTTGGGCACGTTCGCCATTTCGCCGGATATAGCTTTTACGATCCCTTTGGTACCAAGGAATTTGATACGGAATGCTTCCAGGTCGGCAGCTGTGGCCGGTTCAAATGCCTGGATTTCCTGTTTGTAGGCAGCTATTTGCTGTTCTATGTGATCCATAAGACAGCAAAGATAATGATATACTCAGAAAATTAATTTATAACCCACCCCGCGGATATTGACAATTTGCACCCTGGGGTCATCTTTCAGGTAGCGGCGCAATTTGGTAATGAAAACGTCCATACTGCGGGCATTGAAAAAGCTGTCGTCACCCCACAGATCCAGCAGTACGGTTTTCCGTTCTATTACCTGGTTCAGGTTTTCTGACAAACGCCGCAGTATCTCGGCTTCCCGGTGGGAGAGGAAGGCCGTTTCATTGTTCCGGGTCAGGGTTTGCTTGGTGTAATTAAACTGGTACTGGCCAATCCGGATCACATCGGAACCGGAAGCTTCCTGTGTCGCCGGCTGATCATTGAACCGCTGCAGCAGGGCCTTGATCCTAACGATCAGCTCATCCATACTGAATGGCTTTTTCAGGTAGTCATTGCCCCCCAGTTCAAAACCCTTCACTACATCTGCAGTCTGAGACTTGGCAGTGAGAAAAATGATCGGGGTGACCTTGTCCTGTTTCCTGATCTCTGTAGTGACTGTAAAACCATCCATGTTCGGCATCATGATATCCAGTACCACCACATCCGGTTTATGCTGCTGGTATAATTCCAGGCCTTCCTTTCCATCTGACGCGTAGAACATTTCAAAGCCACGCATTTCCAGACTATCTTTTACGATTTGTCCCAGTTGCCATTCGTCTTCTATCAATAATATTTTCGCCATAGTATCAGATTTAATCTCAAACAGGTATCTGGATGATAAATTCACTGCCTTTGTCCGGCTCACTATGAACAGTGATACGGCCACCATGCAGCTCTATGATTTTTTTAACATAACTGAGCCCTAACCCGAACCCTTTCACGTTGTGAAGATTGCCGGTGGGTACCCGGAAGAAAGTATCAAAAATGCTTTCCTGATATGTTTTAGGAATACCTATTCCATTGTCTTTTACCCGTATGGTCAAGTTACCGTTTTCTATGGAACTACGGATATGTACCACAGGTAATTCACCAGAGTACTTGATCGCGTTATCCACGAGATTGTTGATCGCATTTGACAGGTGGGTACGATCTACATCCACCAGGCGGTCTCCGATCAGGTTATCATACCTGAATTGTACAGGCCTGTTAGTTTTGAGCTGATGATTGGTAATGATCGTATCCATGATCTCATTGAGATCAGTATCTTCCCTGTACAGCTCTATTTCTTCTCTTTCTTCCGATGCGATGTGCAATACTTTTTCAACCAGATCAGACAACCTTTGCAATTCCTGTTTTGAGATATCCAGGTATGTCTGTGTTTTACGCTGGTCGTTGAGCGCATTGAAATTCTGCATGGCTTCAACGGCCGCGTATACAGTAGCAATCGGTGTTTTTAGCTCATGCGTCATGTTATTGATAAAATCATTCTTCACCTCTGAAAGTTTCTTTTGTTTCAGGATCGTGCGCAGCATATAAATAAAGCAGATCGTTGTCAACACCAGCAACACGAAAGAACCGACCAATGTCCAGACCATCTTGGTAAGGATGTATTGCATAGGTGATGCAAACACAGCCTGTACAAATAGACTACTGGCGGGGTTGAAAGGGATCTTACTCGTTTTTTGCGGGGTGCGTCTGCGCAGGCTATCTCTAAAACTTTCCCTGGCAAAACCATCAAAGTTGATATGAAAGGTATCCAGGCGGAATTCTGTTTTGATCTGACGGTTGTGTAATTCAGCACTAAAGATAGAATCCAGCTTTATCAGTTTCACACTATCATTGGTAATATTGTTCAACAGCAGGAAGTCGGAAATTTGTCTGGCCAGGGTATCTGCATAGATCCTGTTGGGATTCTGATGAGGGCGTTCATTTGATTCATTGAACACGTGTCGTTCTCCTTCCTCAGGACCGGGAGGTGGGGGTAATTCACCAGGACCTCTCAGGCTGTCTCCATGGTCTCTGCCATAACGCCTGAAATATCTTCGTACATCCGCAAACTGTTTGTTGTAAACAGCCGTACGCAGTGATTCGTTAATATCTTTACTAAACTGATCTAACTGTACGTGATAGGAATTATATAACCAGTATCCCTGGAACATGTAGATGCCTAGAATGCATATACACATGAGTATCAAAATGTTTCGGATCCGCTGGCGCATTATATCAATGAATTTATCATGCAAAGCTATTTGATTATAGGTTTACCATGGCTATCCCCTTAACAGTAATTAACAGTAAATAAGGAACCTTAACCATTTCGCCCATATTATGTTCTTTTCTTAACAGTAATTAACAATAAATAAAGCTATTTAACCTGAAAATGCGTGTTGAATATTGACTTTTGTGAGAGCAAAAAAACAAACACATGAACCATTTTTCAAAAACCCTCTTTGGTGCCGCCCTGATAGCCTTCACTGGCTTTACGGCACAGGCACAGGACAAGAACAGCGGTGTGATCGACTATGAAGTGAGTCAAAAAATGCCTCCAAGAGGCGGTGATGGCGGCGATGAAGAAGGACAGGTAATCACGATAAACCAACATTTCTTTTTTGCAGCCGGCCATGGTAAGCTGGAAACAGAACGCCCGAACTTTGGTGGCAGGGATCGTCAGGGTCCTCCTCCGGGTCAGGGTGGTGAACAAGGACCTCCTCCGGGTGGTGCTCCTCCTGAAGGCGGCGGACGTGGTGGACGCTTCCGTGGCGGGTTTGGTATGATGGGTGGCGGATTCGTAGATCTGCAGGCTCACAAATACCTGCAAACATTTACCAAACCTGACGACTCTACAAAAACATTCTTTGCGGAAGAAGAATACCGTCCGGCAAAAGATGTAAAAACTGGAGATAAAACAAAGAAGATCGCTGGCTACAATTGCAAAAAAGCAACGGTGACTGTAAGAGATGAAACTTATACAGTATGGTATACAACCGAACTGCCATTCAGCTACAGCCCCGTAAATGGCCTGCTGCCTGAACCAAATGGTGTGGTACTGGGCGCTGAAAGCAGCAACCGTTCTTTTACAGCAAAAAAGGTAGACTTTAAACCTGTACCACCTGAAAAAGTTTCCCTGCCTGGTAATGCGGAGAAAGTGAGTGAAGAAGACCTGCGTAACATGCGTCGTGAAGCCATGCAGAAATTCCGCGACAGACAAAACAGGAATTAACAGCCTCCTTAACTTACATCCTCCAATTAAATGAAAAGGATCTCCCTTATGACTATATGCCTGATCCTGGTTGCGCTTATATCTAAAGCGCAATCAGGTCAGGTTAAAGGACAACTGACTGACTCAACCGCTTCTCATCCTTTGGCTGATGCCACCGTTGCTTTGCTGAATGGCAAAGATTCTTCATTGGCAGCAACTGCATTTACCGATAAAAAAGGAGGCTTCAGCTTTACAGGTCTCTCCGCTGGTGGCTACCGGGTATACATTACTTACCTGGGCTACAAGCCTATCTTCAAAAGCATTACCGTATCGGCTGCACAACCAGTAGTAGATATGGGTACCATTCACCTGATGGGCAGAGGTATCACCCTCGGTGAAGTAGAGATCATACAGGAGATTCCTCCTGTAGTAGTAAAGAAAGATACCCTCGAATTCAATGCAGACGCCTTCAAAACCCGTGAAAATGCGGTCGTGGAAGACCTGCTCAAAAAACTGCCCGGTGTTACTGTGGATAAAGATGGAACTGTCACCGCACAAGGCGAAACGGTGAAACGAATATTGGTAGATGGTAAGCCTTTCTTCGGAGATGACCCTAAACTCGCCACTAAAAATCTGCCTGCTGAAGTGATCGATAAAATCCAGGTGATAGACCGCAAATCAGATCAGGCACAATTCACTGGTATCGACGATGGCAACACAGAAAAAGCCATCAACATCACCATCAAAAAAGATAAGAAAAAAGGAGTATTCGGAAAGGCATCTGCCGGCTATGGTACAGACGATCGTTTCGCAGTCAATGCAAATGCAAACGCCTTCCGCGATAACCGTCAGCTTTCATTTCTGGGTAGTGGTAACAACGTAAATAACATGGGCTTTACCATGCAGGACGTATTCAATTTCTCCAGCAGCAACAATGGCAGTGGGGGTAGTAATGGTCGTAGTGGCGGCGGTGGTAGAGGTGCTGCCCAATCTACTATCAGCAACCTGGGAGGTAACAACGCTACAGGTATCACCACTAACTGGAATGCAGGTTTCAACTATAATCAGGACTTTGGATCGAAATTAAAGATCAACGGTAGTTATTTCATCAACGATGTAAAAACCGAAACTAAAAATCAAAACGCAAAGCAAACTTTTACAAAAGATAGTACTTACTACTATAATTCTACCACCGGTTCTCTCACTGAAAATAAGAACAACCGTCTTAATATGCGGATCGAGTACCAGATTGACTCCTTCCACTCCGTGATATTCACACCTAGCTTCTCTTACACAGACGGTAGTACGAATTCAACCAGTTACTATCAGCAGCAGGATAACAACAAAGTTACCTCTATCGATGGTTCCAATATGAATCGCAGTGGAGCATCCTCACCTAATTTTTCGGGCACTGCACTGTATCGTCAGAAATTCCATAAAACAGGTCGTACATTGAGCGCAAACCTTACTTATGGATACAACTCAACAGACCGTCAAAACTATTATAAAACGCAGGACAACTATCTGGCAACAGATACATCAGGTGCTTATACCAGCGGTTATGACAGGAAGACGAATGCAAATAATCTCGGTAGAAATTATCAGGCAGCACTAACTTACACAGAGCCATTGATGAAAGACCGGTACCTGGAACTGAATTATACATACAGCAATAATTACAGCTCATCCAAAAACCTGACTTACGATGCAGATGGTTCCGGAAAATATGATGTATTAAATGATAGCCTGAGTAACATATTTGAAAATACATTTTCTACCAACCAGGCAGGTATCAACATCCGTACAAACAAGTTCAAGTATGACTACACCTTCGGTATGAACGTGAAGTGGAATAGCCTGGTAAATGACAATGTTAGCAGAAATACACATCTCACACAGAACACGGTAAACTATTTCCCATCTGCAAGTTTCAATTATAATTTTGAGCAGGGTAGAAGGTTCCGTTTCCGCTATAATGGAAGCACTACACAACCTACCATTTCTCAGTTGCAACCACTGCCCGATTTATCCAGCTCACTGTATGTACAGCAGGGGAACCCAAACCTTAAACCAGCATTCACACACAGTCTGATGGCGGGTTATAATGCATTCAACAGAAGTTCATTCCGTGGTATCTTTGTAAACGCCAATGCAACGTTCTACAATAACCAGATAGTAAATGCAAACCGTACAGATGACTCTACCGGTAAGCAATACACTAAGCCGATCAATACAAACGGCGTATATTCACTCAACGGTAGTATGGTGAATTCTATTCCCATCAAAAATCACGTAACATCGCTGAATGTAAGCACAAATGTTTCCTATAAAAGAGATGCGAGCTTCACGGGTGAAGACAAAGACTTCACAGATATTACAAAGTACTACACCAGGAATTTCAGCCTGACCGAAGGGCTTACATTCAACTACTTCTTCAAAGAATTATTTGATGTATCTACATCTGGTAGTGTGCAGTATGCAGCAGCACGATATGACATTTTGCCAAGCAACAATACCAATTATTTCAACTATTCATTCTCCCTGGATTTTAACGTCAATCTGCCTGCAGGATTCCAGATAGGCAGTGATATGACATACACCTTAAATACCGGCCGTGCTGCTGGTTACAACGTAAACTATACATTGCTGAACGGTTATGTATCCAAGTTTGTGGGAAAGAAAAAACAAGGGCAGTTTAAAGTATATGCCTATGATCTGCTGAAACAAAATATCAGCATCAGCCGAACAACAGGAGAGAACTATATCCAGGATACGCAGAACATGGTATTACAACGCTATTTCATGGTCAGCTTCACTTATTTCCTGCGTAAGTTCGGTTCAAATAATAACAATAACCGCGAAGGTCCTCCACGCGAAATGCGCTTTATGCGTCCTCCGGGTGGCGGTATGCCTGGAGGTCCTCCTCCGGGTGGTGGCGGTCCAATGTAAAACAGAAAAGGAGTGCGAAAATGCACTCCTTTTTTTATGTATTATACATGTAAAATGACTCCGGATTTTTTTGAAAGGTTGAAAGGAAATAAAGGTGACGGTGAAACATCTCCCCTCGTACCATCAGCTTTATAACCTTACAACCTTAATAACTTTGTCGTTTGACCACAACCGTAGTACCATCGGATCATGCAACTTTGTATTTTGGCGCCGGGGATTTGCGCTCTTTAATACCATTAGCAATCCTGCGTACTATCCAGCTGAGCGTAAACGTCGGAATAAAGTCCAGACCAGGGAATAATTCCTCCATAAAGTTGAACACACTTCCGAATGCTCCCATATTACCACCAAACATCCTATAAAATATGATAGCAGAAATAGGGGCCCAAATAACGTCACTTACTTCGCCTAAAACCGGCACTGCATAACTGGCACAGCCAATCAGGTCCATCAGTATACAAATCCATAAGGCGGGAGTAAATTTCTTTTCCATATTGACCTCCGCTTTAAATTGTGAACATTATACTATAATCAAATAGCTTACCAAATTCAATTACGGATGCTGGTATAGTAATTACAGAGTTGATGGCCGGGGCGCTTTTTTGGAGTAATGATTTGTTAGACAATTCCTTAAAAAAATGCTGATCTTTTATACTTCCAGGGATAACTCGTAATTTCTTCTTTAACTCAGGCGTAACTGTACTTCTATAACGTTTGTAACTACTATAAAGTTACGAATTTCACTCCGGTTTGGTGGTACGCATTTCAAAAATGCGTAGTTCCACGCTATATTTATGAAAAATTCTATCGTTATATGTCCACTCCGCTCAAAGGTCGTATTCGTCATTCTGTATGTGCCTGGCCTTATGAATCCATGCCACTGGACACCTTTTGCAAAGGTGCGAAAGAAATAGGGCTCGAATCTATTGATCTCCTGTATCCCCATCAGTTTGAAATTGCGAAGCAATTCGACCTCACCTGTGCAATGGTAGCATCAGTGAGTGATGAATGGAATATCACCAGGGGATGGAATCGCATGGAGCATCATGATGACCTCATTACTTATTATCAGTACCTGATCGATGAAACTGCCAAAGCGGGTTACCCATCTGTCGTGTGCTTCTCTGGCAACCGCGAGGGTCTGAACGATGAGCAGGGGATTGACAACTGTGCAAAAGGATTGCAGCGCCTACTGCCTTATGCAGAAAAAAAGAAAGTGAATATTGTAATGGAACTGCTGAACAGCAAAGTAGATCACCCTGATTATCAATGCGATCATACCCGTTGGGGTGTAGCCCTGAGTCAGAAAATTGGTTCAGACCGTTTTAGCCTGCTCTATGATATTTACCACATGCAGCTCATGGAAGGCGATATCATCCGCACCATCCGCGACAATCATACTTATTTCAGTCATTATCACACAGGCGGTGCGCCCGGAAGAAATGAGATCAATGACAGCCAGGAATTATACTACCCGGCCATCATGAAAGCAATCTTTGAAACAGGTTACAAAGGCTTTGTAGCACAGGAATTCATTCCTACCAGAACGGATAAACTTTCTTCGCTGAAAGAAGCCGTGCTGATATGCGATATATGACACTTACTTGTATTAGTACTTCCAGTCATTGCGCAGCATGCCCATAACCACCATATCTACAAATTGTCCATGGAGCCTGGCATTGTGGCGCAAAATACCCTCTTTCGTAAATCCCAGTTTGATAGGGATCCGGGCACTGCGATCATTTTCCAGTGCAAAACGGATTTCGACCTTGTTGAGTTTCAGATTTTCGAAAGCAAATGAGATGAGCACCTTGCAACAGGCCACCGCTATGCCTTTGCCGCGACAGTGTTCGGCCAGCCAATAGCCGATTTCGGCTTTTTGCAG
>Ga0209436_100740_pt1 | contig 13623 bp, 8 predicted proteins | sample AraplaF_Cvi_mTSA_FD_184263 | JGI IMG/M metagenome (GOLD analysis project Ga0209436, IMG submission 184263) | Arabidopsis root microbial communities from the University of North Carolina, USA - plate scrape MF_Cvi_mTSA (SPAdes) (version 2) | ecosystem: Host-associated > Plants > Roots > Endosphere ...
GGTCACTTGCCTATCGCCTTCAGGGTGGTCATACGGAGTATTACCTTTTCAAACAACTGAGTGTGCTGGTAATGGGATTGCTGATCATCTACTTTGCACACAGAGTGAATTATACGATTTACTCCCGTGTGGCACAGATAGGTTTCCTGATCTCTATTCCTTTACTGATCTATACGCTGGCATTTGGGCGACACATTAATGATGCAAGCCGCTGGATTAGACTCCCTGTTATTAATCTGACTTTTCAGACTTCTGACGTAGCTAAACTGGCGATATTCATGTATGTGAGCAGACAGCTTTCAAAAAGGCAGGGAAACATCACCGATTTTAAGAAAGGCTTTTTGCCTATTATTATCCCGGTAGGTGTTATCTGTGTTTTGATCATGCCTGCAAACATGTCTACTGCATTGTTGCTGGGCGCGAGTTGTATGACGCTTTGTTTTATTGGCAGGGTACCTGTCAAGTATCTGGCAGCCATGGTAGGTGCAGGCCTCGTGGCGATTGTACTGATGTTTGCAGTAGCATCGCTGACTGGTAAAAAGATGCGTACTGAAACATGGAAGAAGAGAATAGAGCATTTTACTTCAGGCGATGAATCAAATGCAGACCTGCCGTATCAGGTACAACAGGCAAACATTGCAATTGCAGGTGGTGGAGTTTTAGGTAAAGGTCCTGGTAACAGTACCCAGCGAAACTTCCTTCCGCATGCATATAGCGACTACATATACGCAACAATTATTGAGGAGTATGGTATCTTTGGCGCCTTTTTGATATTGATGGCCTACATGTTGCTATTATTAAGAAGCATCAGCTTGTTTAGAAAATGTCCTTATGCATTCGGCGCTTTTCTGGCAGTTGGTCTCAGCATCACATTAGTCATACAGGCACTGACAAATATGGCAGTGAATGTAGGACTCTTTCCAGTAACAGGTGTGACTTTGCCGCTCGTGAGTATGGGAGGATCTTCCGTGATCTTTACCAGTCTTGCTATTGGAATCATACTAAGTGTGTCAAGAAATGTGGAAGAACTGGAAGGTAAAAGAATTGAACAGGAAAGGATTGCGAAGGTAGTAGCCCAGCAAAACGAAATAGAAGAATTTTAAAAATTAACATGACAATGCAACGCAGAATTATCATAGCAGGTGGTGGTACCGGAGGACATATCTTCCCGGCGATCGCTATTGCCAATGCGTTGAAAAAGATAGAACCGGAAACGGAGATCCTTTTTGTAGGAGCCAAAGGAAAGATGGAAATGGAGAAAGTACCGCAGGCTGGCTACCGCATTGAAGGACTGGATATCGCAGGATTCAACCGCAGTAATATGCTCAAGAACCTGTTGTTACCTTTCAAGATCCTGAAAAGTCTGTCTCAGGCGCGTAAGGTGATTGATACTTTTAAACCGGATGCGGTAGTAGGTGTAGGTGGTTTTGCCAGCTTCCCTGTTATGCGCAAAGCACAAAAGAGAGGTATTCCTACCCTGATACAGGAACAAAATTCCTTTGCAGGGAAAGCGAATATGTCGCTGGGAAAGAAAGCAGCAAAGATCTGTGTAGCCTACGAAGGCATGGAAAAATTCTTCCCTGCGGATAAGGTGATCATGACTGGTAATCCTGTAAGAGGGAACATTACACAGTCTGCCGTATCAAAAGAAGATGCCCTTTCACATTTTGGTCTTCGTACCGGCAGGCAAACAGTATTCGCTGTAGGTGGCAGTCTGGGAGCGAAAGCGATCAACGAAGCACTGGCACCGATACTCGCCACTTTTGTAGAGAAGGACATTCAGCTGATCTGGCAAACAGGTAAGCCTTACTTTGAAACCGCAAAAGCTGCCGCTGCACCATATGCTTCTCATATAAAAGTGTATGAGTTCATCAATGTGATGGACTTTGCTTACAAAGCAGCGGATGTAGTGGTATCACGTGCAGGTGCACTGGCCATTGCTGAACTTTGTGTGGTTAAGAAACCTGTCATCTTCGTGCCCTTCCCTTTTGCGGCCGAAGATCACCAGACCTTCAATGCGAAAAGTCTGGTTGATAAAAAAGCGGCCCTCATGATCAAAAATGATGATGCCGCTGCGCAATTGGGAAATACGCTATTCAGTTTGTTACAAAACAATGCGTTACTGCAACAACTGGAAGAGAATATAGGAAAACTGGGAAATACAAATGCTGATATGGTCATTGCTAAACAGGTTTTAGCACTGATCAAATAAATAAAAGGAATAAGAAAAATGGATCTGAACAACATACAACGTGTTTACTTCATTGGAATCGGAGGCATCGGTATGAGCGCCATCGCCCGCTTTTTTAATGAAAAAGGCGTGCATGTAAGTGGTTATGACCGCACCGAAACCCTGCTGACCCGTCAGCTGGCCGAGGAAGGTATGCAGATCCATTACTCGGATGATGTCAACCTGCTGGATAAAGATGCACAGCTGGTTGTATATACACCCGCTATTCCGGGTACCCATGAAGAGTTGATCTGGTACCGTAAGAACGAATACGAAGTAGTAAAACGGAGCGACGTATTGCAGGAGATCACCAAAGAGTTATTTGCCATCACCGTAGGAGGTACCCATGGCAAGACAACCATCTCTACCCTTACCGCTCACATACTACGTCATAGTGGTTATGGCTGTAACGCTTTCCTCGGTGGTATCAGCGCTAACTATGACCGCAACTTCTGGAGTAGCGACAAACAGGTAGCTGTGATAGAAGCTGATGAGTATGACCGTTCATTCCTGAAGCTGCATCCTGATATTGCCGTGCTCACCGCCATGGATGCAGATCATTTGGATATTTATGGTACAGAAGCAGACATGCAGGATGCCTTCGTACAGTATACTGCGAACATAAAACCGAATGGTACACTGATCGCAAAATTAGGATTGCCTCGTGCAGCAGAATTGAAAGGTGATAATAAACGTTGGTATCACCTGAAAGATGCGCAAGCAAATATTTATGCTACCAATATCAGAACAGTTGACGGTGGTTACCTGTTTGATGTAGTAGAGCAGGACTGGCACATCCATGATGTACAGCTGCCTATCGGGGGAACACATAATATTGAGAATACGGTGGCAGCTATTACGGTAGCGCACCTGTTAGGCATCGATGCCGCTAAGATCAAAGCAGCGATTGCTGATTTCAAAGGCATCAAACGTCGTTTTGAATATTTGGTGAAGAATGATTACCAGGTGTACATTGACGACTACGCACATCATCCGGAAGAATTACGTGCATTGATCAGCAGTGCGCGTGGCTTATTCCCAGACAAGCGTTGTACTGTTATCTTCCAGCCACATTTGTATAGCCGTACACGTGATCTGGCAGCAGGATTTGCAGAGAGCTTGTCATTAGCAGATGAAGTGTTACTGTTACCCATCTATCCGGCCAGGGAATTACCCATTGAAGGCGTGCACAGCGAAATTCTGGCGGAGAAGATCACAGTACCAGTGCAGGTGATACAGAAAGAAGATGTATTAGCCTGGATAAAATCGAATAGTGCACCACTGCTCATCACGGCTGGTGCCGGGGACATTGACCAATTCAGAGATCCGATCAGAGAAATATTGAACGGAGAGAAAGTGAAAGAGTAGACAACAAAAATTTAGAACCCAAATGCAAACCAAGACCCGCCGGGCATTAAAGCGAATAGGTAGTGTACTGCTCTGGACAGCGGTATTGACTGGATTCGTGGTCTTGCTTGTTGCGGCAGTGCAGGACAAAGAAGAAGGTAAATGCAAGGGGATCGTTGTAAAACTGGTTGGTGACGAGAATAACTTTTTTATAGAAGAGAAAGATATAAAAGTGTTGGTGGCAGGAGATAAGAATTTAAATCCTGTGGGCAAAACGATCAAAGATATCAATATCGCAGCATTGGAGAAGATAGTGGCACGTGATCCCTGGGTAAAAACTGCGAACATCTTTGTGGACAACCAACGAAGACTCAACATCAAGGTCGCTCAGCGAGAGCCTGTAGCAAGGATTTTTACCTTAACCGGGAATACTTACTACCTTGACAAGGATGGAGACAGAATACCGGTATCAGCCCGCTATACAGCAAGAGTGCCGGTGTTCACAGATTATCCGTCAGACGCTGCAAAGGTGCAAAAGGCAGACAGCGCATTGACTGCAGGTATCATGGAAATAGGCAGCTTTGTACAAAGCGACCCTTTCTGGACTGCACAGGTGGAACAGGTGGTCATCACCCCACAGCGTGAGTTTGAGATTATACCAACGCTTGGAGATCACGTGATACTGTTTGGCGATGGTACCGATGTAGCAAAGAAATTTAACAAACTGCTGGCGTTTTATAAAGAAGGATTGAGTAAGGTGGGATGGAACAATTACGCAAAGATCAACGTGGCATTCGAAAACGAAGTAGTATGTACACGAAGAAGCGGGGAGGAATTATCGAAAAAGCTGGCCGCTGAAGACAGCGCGAAATTAGCCAGCACCGGCGATACACTAGCGAGGATAATGGTTCACGGAAATGATTCGGCGCAACCAGCAGCTGCAAAGCTTGCATCCTCTGTCAGAGTGGTACCTGCCAGACCTACGCCTTCGAAACCGAGAAATCAAAAGGACAAGTCGTCTGGAAAAAAGGAACCAAAGGCAGTGTATAGGCCGGGTAGAAATTAGTAACACAACAAAAAACTATAGAAACGCCATGAATCAGGAAGCTCCTATCATTGTAGGCCTTGATATTGGAACTACAAAGATTGCTGCCATTGCAGGTCGAAAGAACGAATTCGGGAAACTGGAAATCCTGGGTTTCGGTAAAGCGCCGTCTTTTGGTGTTCAGCACGGAATGGTGCTGAATATTGATCAAACGATCAAGGCTATACGTCAGGCCCTGGAGAACTGCTATGCTTCTAATCCAAACCTGGAGATCAATGAAGTGTATGTTGGCATTGCAGGGCATCACATCAAGAGCCTGCAAACCCGTGGCGATATCGTGCGTAACGATACCGAAGCGGAAATATCCCAGAAAGATATTGATCAACTGATAAATGACCAGTATAAAACGGTGATCCCCGCCAGTGACCAGATCATTGACGTGATCCCACAACAATATATTGTTGATAGCCTCCAGAACATTACTTACCCGATTGGGATGAGTGGTGTGAAGGTGGGTGCGAATTTTCATATCATCACTGGTGATAAGAATGCAATTCGCAACATCAACCGTAGCGTTGAGAAATCCGGTCTGAAGATCCATGACCTGGTACTTCAGCCCCTGGCTTCTGCCGCTGCCGTTATGTGTGATATGGACTTCGAAGCAGGTGTAGCCATCGTAGATATCGGCGGTGGTACTACTGACCTGGCAGTGTTCTACGAAGGTATCCTGAAGCACACAGCCGTAATTCCTTACGGTGGTGAGAATATCACCAATGATATCAAGAACGGTCTCGGTGTACTGAAGACACAGGCAGAGCAAATGAAAGTTCAATTCGGATATGCACTTGCTGATGAAGCAAAAAGTAATGCTTATATTACCATTCCCGGACTGCGCGGACAGAGCCCTAAAGAGATTTCTGTGAAGAACCTGGCTCATATCATACAGGCACGTATGAGTGAGATCATGGACTTCGTCATTTATCATCTCAAGCAGATTGGTATGGATAACAAGATGCTCAATGGTGGTATCATCCTTACGGGTGGTGGCTCTCAGCTGAAACATCTGATCCAGCTCACTGAATATACAACGGGTGTAAGTGCACGGATTGGGTATCCAAACGAACACCTTGCATCTGGTCATATCGACGAGCTGACAAGACCAATGTATTCAACCTGTATCGGTCTTATTCTCAAAGGGTATAACGACTATGAGAATGATCGCAGGGCAATGGAAGAAAATTACGTTAAGATCAACACCAGCTATATCGCGAAGGAGCAGGCTTCGAAAGCCGCTACAGAAGCGGATAACAGCTGGGAAAATGATACCCCGTCAGTTGAAGAAATTCAGGCAAGAAAAGCAAGAGAAAGAAACGCCTCGCTGAAAACTTTCCTGGATAGAATGAAAACGAAGATCATCGACATGTTCACAGAAGAAGAGGATGCGAAACTTTAACAGGGTATTTTCCGAGAATGGCGTAATTGTTGCAGCCATAAACGATTTCAAATCAGATAATTAATATTCGGATAATGGTAGTGGGTTCTACCACTACCAATAATTACTAACTATAGAAGAATTTGTGGGCATTATTAATTATACTAACTAACCCATAAAAGAGATAGAGTCATGATACATTTTGATCTTCCCAAAGAAAAGTCTTCCATCATCAAAGTGATAGGCATTGGTGGTGGCGGAAGCAACGCGGTGAACCACATGTTCAACCAGCGTATTGAGGGCGTGAATTTTATCATCTGTAATACAGATGCACAGGCTATCTCCAATAGTCCTGTACCCAATAAAATTCAGCTTGGTCCTCACCTGACTCAGGGTCTCGGAGCCGGTGCCAACCCCCGCATTGGTGAACAGGCGACTGAAGAATCCTTTGAAGAAATCAAAAAGATCTTAGAGGTGAATACCAAGATGGCATTCATCACTGCGGGTATGGGTGGTGGTACCGGAACAGGTGGTGCGCCAATCATCGCGAAGATCTGTAAAGAACTGGGTATTCTCACAGTGGGCATTGTGACCACTCCGTTTTCCTATGAAGGAAAAAAGAGAATGCAGCAGGCAGATGATGGCGTGAACCGTCTGAAAGAATATGTAGATACACTACTGATCATTTCTAACGATAAACTGCGTCAGAAGTTCGGCGACCTAAAGTTCAAAGCTGCTTTTGAAAAAGCGGATAACGTACTGGCAACTGCTGCTAAATGTATCACTGATGTGATCAACAGCACTGGTCAGATCAACGTTGACTTTGCGGACGTTTGTACTGTAATGCGTAACGGTGGTGTTGCCATCCTCGGTGCGGCTACTGCAGAAGGTGAAAACCGCGCGCAGAAAGCGATCGAAGAAGCACTGACTTCACCGTTGCTGAATGATAACGACATCCGTGGTGCGAAATGGATCCTGCTGAATATTTCTTCTGCAGAAGGTGAATTCGAGCACACACTTGATGAAATGGATACTATCCAGGCTTATGTACAGAGCCAGGCAGGTGAGGATTGCGATGTGATCCTTGGTGTTGGCTACGATCAGGACCTGGATCGTAAACTGGGTGTAACTGTGATTGCTACCGGTTTCGAACAAAAACCGATTCAGCAGGTAAAACAGGCCCCACAGGATCCATCTCTTAATCAACCTAGAATCGTAATGGAACTGGGTCGTGAAGGTGATGAAAAAAAGATGAACACCCCGGTTAGCTCCAACAACAACTCTATGTTCATCGAACCAACCGACCATATGGCGCCACGGTTGGTAGAGCCTGTGGTTACTCAGCCGGCTACTACGTTTGTAACCCCGGAACCACCTGCAGAAAGCGGAAGGTCAAGTTTTGCACTCAACATTGAGCCGGTAGGATCAACTGCTCCTTCCAGCTATAACAATGTGAATGTGATACAGCCCAATAATCAGGCAGCTGGTGGATATCCTGCCAGACACATTTTTATTGAGCCCACTACGACTCCACCTCCTGCAGAAACACCGGAGATGAAGATTGTATTCCGTGAGGAAGAGCCAGGAGCTGAGATGTCAAATGATATGCAGCAGCTGCATGCATTTGAAGAGCAATTAGAAGAGCAGAAGCGTAAACAGGCAGAGCGCGTGGCCAAGCTGCGTAGTCTTAGCTTTAACGTGAAAGGCATCGATAATAATTCAGAAATTGAAAACGTTCCTGCGTACATTCGTCGAAATATTAATCTCGATAATGGCGCTGGTTCTGCCGAGAATTTCTATTCTAACTATACTATTTCAGATAGTCAGAATAATCAGGCAGAAATCAATACGATCAATACTTTTTTAGACGGGAAAAAACCCGATTGATTTAATTCGAACGTTTGATTGTTTTTTTAGTTGTGTTAAAGAAAGTCCTCTGGTTCTCCGGGGGACTTTTTTTTGCCTTTCGTGCTGATACCTTCGCCATCCACACGGGAAAGCTGGAATCATGGCCTGCGGCCGGCTTTACAATAAGACCGGGGTATTCCATTTTTTTTACAACATTTTGCGAATTCCGTCCATCCCCTACGCGACCGCACCTTCGTACCTTTGCGTTATGCAAAGATCAATTAACAAAATAAACACGAACCACCCCATCAGTGGTTCTCTTTCAGCATATCATTTTTATAATCCGCTGCCACTTCCGGATGGCAACACCATCGATCCATTCCTTTTACTCCATCACCATGGCCCTATGACCCTGCCTCCTTTTAATGCAGGTATGCCATTCGGCCCTCACCCGCATCGTGGATTTGAAACCGTGACCTGGATCGTAAAAGGACATGTGGTACACAAAGATTCGCATGGATTTCACAGCCGTATCGATGAGGGTGGTGTTCAATGGATGACCGCAGCCCGTGGGCTTATTCACAATGAATATGTAGAAGCATCTTTCAAAGAAAGCGGGGGCGAGCTGGAGCTGTTGCAGTTATGGATCAACCTGCCTGCCAGCCAGAAAATGATCGCACCTAAGTATACAGGTTTACAGAAAGCCGATATTCCTGTTGTAGAGAACGATAAAGTGAAAGTGGCTATTGCAGGTGGTCAGTGGAATGGTCATAAAGGGGCTTTACAGTCGATTACAGACATTAATGCCTTTTTGATAGACATGAGTGAAGGAGGCAGCACTACGATCCAGGTAGCGAAGGAAAGAAACATTCTTTTTTATGTGCTTCGTGGAGAGGTGACAGTGAATGGCCATACGACGGGTGACAGGAGTATGGTGCTCTTCAATAATGACGGGGAGGAGATCGCTGTCAGTGCCAGTAAAGATGCACTGATCCTGTATTGTGACGGACTTCCGCTGAATGAACCGGTAGCATGGCATGGTCCTTATGTGATGAATACACAGACGGAGATTATGGAAGCGATGAGAGATGAAAGAATGGGGAAATTTGGATTTTACATAGATTAAAATAAAAAGGCCGCTCGGATGAGCGGCCTTTTTATTATGCTAATGTATAATTCGCTTCAGTTGCAAATTCGTCACCGGTGCTACCACCAGCGGATACTTTTCGATCGTCACATAACTGCTATCTAGACCAAAACCACGTTCTTCAGAAAGACTCACGCGTTTCAGCCAGAAATACATTCTCATGATCAGGCGTTCGTACAGTGGCAGGTCATTATCATGTGACAGGAATTTCTCCATGACGATGAACTGGAAGTCGCCCACCACATTGTTCTTACTCAGTGATTCATAACGGCTGGTGATATTCACCTCCTTATTCCTCACCATATCTTCCACCACCATTCTGAACATCAGGTTAATACGTTGTTCCACTTTGAAACCCAGGCGGAATTCAACACGGATCACTTCATTCGGAATGATCGTTTGTACAGAGTATTCACTCAGATAAGGTTCATCCACTACATCTACGTGCACAAACCAATAGATATCTGCACGTTTTGGTTTCTTATTCAGAATTGAATAGATGATCTTATGTTCGATCTCTTTCGGATTATCTGCACTACTCATGTACACCAGGTGCGTAGCATACTTGGGTATCGTCGTATCGTTGCTCAGTTCCTGGATTACAGCTAAGTGATCTTCCAGTCTTACAAATTCAACGTAACGATTCTTGATCTTGCGGGACTTGAACCATACCAGCATGATCAGGAAGAGGATACCAGCTACGATCACTGTGACATAACCACCATGCATAAACTTCACGAGGTTAGCGAACAGGAAGGAAAACTCTATCGTAAAGTAGATAATGAGATAGAGCAGGATGAGGCTGACCCGTACCCTTCGCGTGTATAGATAGAAAGCAAAGAGACAGGAGGTCATCAACATACAGATTGTAATGGAGAGACCGTATGCGGCTTCCATTGCACCTGATTCCTGGAAAATGAGTACGATGCCCACACAACCGATCCACATCATGGTGTTGATACCAGGGATATATAACTGGCCACGCATTTCTGTTGGATAATTGATCTTCAGTTTAGGCCACAGGTTGAGTCGCATGGCTTCGGAGATCAGTGTGAATGAGCCGGAGATCAATGCCTGGCTGGCGATGATGGAGGCCATGGTGGCGATGAGGATCCCTGGGATCACAAACCACTCAGGCATGATTGTAAAGAATGGGTTCTGATCCTTTGGCAGCATAGTGCCTTTGTGTGTAAGTAACCATGCACCCTGACCGAGATAGTTCAGGAGCAGACAGGTTTTTACGAAGGTCCAGGATACCCGGATATTGCCTTTACCACAGTGCCCCAGGTCGGAATACAGGGCTTCCGCCCCTGTGGTACACAGGAACACGGCGCCCAGGATCAGGAAACCACGGGGGTAGGTCGTTAATAATTGAATGGCGTAGTGTGGGCTGAAAGCTTTCAGTACAGAGAAATCGTCTGCGAGGTGTGACAGCCCGAGGATACCGAGCATGGAGAACCAGATCACCATGATAGGTCCGAACAGTTTACCGATAGAGTTGGTACCAAACTGCTGTACCACGAAGAGCAATGTAATGATGGTGAGTACAATCTTTACAATTGTCCACTGACTAAGGTCTTTGAATACTTCCAGTGTGCGTAGACCTTCGATTGCGGTCGTTACAGTAATAGGTGGGGTAATGATACCATCGGCCAGTAGTGCGGCGCCGCCTATCATACCAAAGATAACGGCCCATTTGGCATGTCGGCGTACGAGTGCGTATAATGAGAAGATACCGCCTTCTCCCTTATTGTCTGCACGCAGCGTGAGGATTACGTACTTAATAGTTGTTTGTAAAGTCAGGGTCCAGAAAATACAGGAAATACCGCCGATGACCAGTAGGTCGCTAATGTAGTTTGTACCTATAATAGCCTTGAAAACGTATAACGGAGATGTTCCAATGTCACCGTAAATAATACCTAATGCTACTACTAAACCGGCCAGGCTAACCCTGTTAATGTCTTTTCTCACGAAATATGTAATTAAATAAGTAAGAGTAGTAATGCTTTTGATGTCGTAACTACCTCCCTTTAGGAGTGTGCATTCAAACAGTTTTGCTACTCAAAAAAGCCATCAAAGTTAGTGCGAATTAAGGAATATAGAAAATCTTTTGTAAGAGTTAATATGGATGCTTCGGTGGGTAGCAAAGGCGGCAGGAGGGAGTTTAAAGAGAAATGGCGTTTCTAATGAAACGCCATTTCTCTTTAATAAAAAACCCCGTCTCAACAGAGACGGGGCTTCTATATTTTTTCTCAGTGAGAATTAGTTAGCTGGAGACAGATCTACAGTACCAGACTCACCAGGAGTGTTTTGTTTGATGAAGCGACCGCGGTCGATACCTTGCTTGTCAGCCAGGTAGTCGATCACTGAATCAACACGACGGCTGCTCAGGTCAACACCACCTTTCTTACCCTTAGCACCTGCGTGACCTGTTACCAGGATGTTACAAGTTGGGTTAGATTTCAGTGAGCTAGCTACAGAAGCCAGGATAGCTTCGTTATCGCTGGAAACTTTGGTAGAAGAACCTTTGAATGCTACGCTAGGCAGAACCAGGCTAGAGCAATTCACAGTGTTATTCACTTGTTTGCAGCACTCAGGATCTGGGCACTTACCAACACCATCAGCATCAACTGGCTGGCAATAAGTTGGAGTGATCAGCTGCTTGTCTTTGTAGTCAGGAACGCCATCACCATCAGTATCTTTAGCTACACCATGAACGTCAACTGGAGCACCAGCTGGAGTATTTGGTTCGCGATCGAACTGGTCAGTAACGCCATCGCCATCAGCATCAGGCAGAACTGGAGTAGGCAGTTTCATGTGACGAGGAGCGCTCAGCTCATTGTAAGCATAGTTGAGCGGATTAACCCACCACAGTGGTTCAACTCTCTTAGAAGAGTTACCCAGGTTGAAGTTCAGACGTACGCTAGTGTAGCTGAATGCATCTTTGTGGTTAGAGTATGGAGAAGAATAACCGTCCAGATAATCGTCGAAGTACATAGTGTATTTCTCTTCCAGACCGATGTTGAATCTCTTAGAAACTCTCCAGGCGATACCGGTACCGAAGTCAGCACCATGACGCCACAGCTGGTTGTTATCTTTACGACCGATGTTACCTCTATTACCCTGAGAAGGAGCATTAGATTCGTAATCGCCATCGTAGATGTTGTTCAGTTGATCCTTGATATCTTTACGTTTTCCGCCGAAGTTAACACCGGAATAGCTATAGCCAGCACCGCTGCCATCTACTGCATCAACGTCAACATCGATCAGACCCAGTGAGTAACCACCGAATACATACCAGTTAACTTTTGGCTGTGCTTTGTAGAACAGGATGTTGCTCAGGGAAGCGATCAGATCCAAAGACAGCTGGTGAGTAGCGGTTTTATAGTTAGGAACGATTAAACCACCATTTTTTGCAGCAGTTGCAGCCCAGATAGTAGCAGCACCACCACCTGCACCAGCTACCGGACGCAGTCTGTAGTCCTGACCCTTATCGAAGGAACCAGTATACTCAGCTCTTACGGAGAAAGTATGACCCAGAGATTTTCTCAGGGAAACACCACCACCAAAACCTGGCTTAGCAGGAATGGTACCGTTGATTACGTGCAGACCACCATGGAAACCCAGTTCCCACATATCACGTGGTTTAGCAGGGAAGTCATACTGATGATTTGCGAAATTGTTTTGTTGTGCCTGTCTTGAAGCTGGAACTTTGGTTGAATCCAGGGCGTCAAAAACAGGGGTAACTTGTGCATAACTGGAAGACGCCGCTAGGAGACTCATAGCGCCAGCCAGTAATAAGTACTTTTTGCTTGCCATAATTGTTTTCTATTTAAAAACTGTTAAAAATTTACTAATAACCCGTTTTTTTACCCAGCAAAGGTAAAATTCTCAAATGAATATTCAAATTTTTGTTGCAATATTATTTCTATTGATAACTACTTAACTATTAACACTTAGGCAAAACTAATGTTGTGCCATACTTTGTTCATGTATATAACGAATAAGCATATTTGTTATAACTAAAACAAAGTAATGTTAAAGTTTTGTTACTCCCTTATATACAAATTAGGGGCCAAATTGTTAAAATTTGATATTTTAAGCATAGATTAGCAATCTTTTTCAATCAACCATGGACGAGATTAAAAACCTGATCAGTAAGGAATTAAGGGACTTCGAGAGCAAATTTTCTGATGCAGTAAAGAGCAATGTCGCACTGTTAGACAGGATCATGCATTATATCGTTAAACGAAAGGGGAAGCAAATGCGCCCCATGTTCGTATTGCTCTCGGCACGCCTGTTCAGTAATGATATCCAGGAAAGCACTTACCGTGCTGCGGCCCTTGTAGAACTGCTGCACACCGCTACCCTTGTACATGATGATGTTGTGGATGATGCCAATGAGCGCCGTGGATTCTTCTCTATCAACGCTTTGTGGAAAAATAAGATCGCTGTGCTCGTAGGAGACTACCTTCTTTCCAAAGGACTCCTGCTCTCCTTAAATAATAATGACTTCAGAGCCCTCCAGATCCTGTCACAGGCTGTAAAGGAAATGAGTGAGGGAGAATTGCTCC
>Ga0209436_100742_pt1 | contig 13611 bp, 12 predicted proteins | sample AraplaF_Cvi_mTSA_FD_184263 | JGI IMG/M metagenome (GOLD analysis project Ga0209436, IMG submission 184263) | Arabidopsis root microbial communities from the University of North Carolina, USA - plate scrape MF_Cvi_mTSA (SPAdes) (version 2) | ecosystem: Host-associated > Plants > Roots > Endosphere...
CCTATGTGCCTCAGATCCCGGATAATATTGGAGAGATCCCATTGCCAAGACTGCAGGAAGTAGATCCGGAAATGGTGTATAGTGCTGCCAGCTCCAACAACCCGCTGATAAAAGCAGATCAGTTGCTGGTTAAAGCCAATGAAAGATCCTATGCTGCTTACAAAGCGCAGATGTATCCTACGCTGAGTGTTTCAGGACAGGCATATAGCGGATATGCAACCAGTGCAAAAAATACAGAGATACTTTCAATAAAGAGTGAGCAGGACGCACCGATTGGTACAGTGGTAACAAGTACCGGAACCTATACTGTAACTACCAAGCAGTACGAATACAATACGAAATCTACTACTATTCCATTTAATGACCAGGTCAGTAATAACTTTAAGCAAACAATTGGCGTATCTCTCAATATTCCTATCCTGAATGGCTGGACCTATCGTACTAATGCGCAAAAGGCCAGACTGAATATTGAAACGCAGAAGCTGACCATGGAAAAGGATAACCAGAAATTACGTCAGGATATTTATACAGCTCATGCCAATGCCGTATCTGCTTTACAAAAGTATTATGCAGCATCCAGAGGTGTAGATGCATCCCAGAAAGCATACGATTTTGCCACAAAACGATTTGATCTGGGATTAATGAATACGATTGACTATATTACTACACAAAGCAAATTGTTCAATGCGCAGATCAATAAAGTTTCCGCGCAGTACGACTATATATTTAAAATGAAGCTACTGGAGTTTTACAGGGATCAAAAAATAACGCTGTAGCAAGGCGGTTCCCGCTCCTTTTGAAATACACCGGCATATGAAGAAAAAAAGAAAAAAGACACTAGTCTGGGTACTTGTCATTGTTTTCCTGATCATTGTTTCCATCTGGGCAACCGTAGCCAGCAAAAGATCTGAAGGCATTAAGATTGCCATAGAACAGGCGGGATATAAAGATATCATAGAAGTAGTATCTGCGAACGGAAAAGTTTACCCGGAAACCGAGGTAAAGGTAAGTTCTGACGTATCCGGTGAAATTGTTGACCTCCCGGTCATAGAAGGAGACTCCGTAAGAAAAGGCCAGGTATTGGTAAAGATCTATGCAGATGTATATGGTTCTATGAGAGATAAAGCCAATGCAGCCCTCAGCCAGGCACAGGCACAGCAGGCCAATAGCGCTGCAGCACTGGCCGCTTACAAAGCTAAACTGGATCAGAATAAGCTGGCTTATGATCGTAATAAAGAACTGTTTGCACAGAAGGTAGTATCCCGCAGTGAGTTTGAAACTGCCGAAGGTACTTATCGTTCCGCCCTGGCAGATTACAATGCTGCCGTAGAATCGGTGAACAGTAACCGTTTTGCTGTAGCCAGCGCCCGCGCAGGCCTTACAGAAGCTAACACTAACCTGAACAGAACTACGATCGTTGCTCCCATGAATGGTATCGTATCCCTGCTGCCCATGAAGAAAGGGGAGCGTGTGGTAGGTACTGCACAAATGACGGGTACAGAGATCATGCGTATTGCTGATCTGAATACTATGGAAGTACAGGTGGACGTGGGAGAGAACGATATTCCCCGTGTTAAATACAATGATACTGCGATCATAGAGGTAGATGCTTATAATAACCGTAAGTTTAAAGGTATCGTAACCCAGATCGCCAGTTCCAGCAAGAATGCTGCAACCAGCACCACCACTACAGCGTCTTCTGCGGACCAGGTTACGAATTATGTCGTGCACATCCGCATTCTGCAGGATAGCTACAAGGACCTGATCACAGGCAACAAGCCTTATCCTTTCCGTCCGGGTATGAGTGCATCTGTTGATATTCAGACACAGCGCAAGAATCATGTGCTTTCCGTACCTATCAATGCTGTTACCAAAGAAAGAGGAGAAAATGCAAAGGATAACAACGAGGTGGTGTTCATGCTGCAACCCAATAAAACGGTAAAACAGGTAAGGGTAACGACTGGTGTACAGGATAATGACTATATCGAGATCTTATCAGGTATTAAGCAGGGTGGGGAAGTAGTGACCGCGCCTTATTCTGCCATCTCCAAAGACCTGGCAGATGATAAGAAAGTGAAGGTGGTACCTAAGAAAGACCTTTTCGAAAGTACGGGTAATCAATAATTACAGATAAGCATTTTATAAGAAACGCTTCTGCTCAGAACGGGCAGAAGCGTTTTTGTTTTTGTTAACAATTACTGGTCAGATCTTTGCCTATATGTTATAACATATAAGTTTACCTGAGTCTACAACTGTTATATAAATATATTATTAACGGAAACTAAAGTATTGGGCATATTCACTTGTTGGATATGCCCATGTGCATTTTACATATCGTTCACATGAAAAACTTAACATTGTCCAATGTTAATTTAACATTAATTTTATGTTATCACATTAAGCAAATATTTAAGAGGTTATGTCAAGTTCTAAAACACCCAAAGCTGGTAAATCCTCCAGCAAAGATGCCCGTCATGATATTGAGAAGAAACTGGATTTACTACTTGTTGATCTGAAGAAAGACCTGGGAGACACAAAGTTCAAAAGCAGGATCAAGAAGGCTGCAAAGTTGTTAAGTAAAGGAGTAGAGAAAGCAAAGAAAAAAGCGTTAAGCGCCAAAAAGAAAACTAAACCAGCGAAGGCTGTTAAGACAAAAAAAGCGACAGCAGCTCCTGCACCGGTAGCAGCTGAATAGGTAACATACATCCTGTTACGACGCCCACTTATACAGTACATACTGGTATATGTGGGCGTTCTAGTATATATTTAGGCCTTTTAGTATGAAAAGGCTTGTCATATATTTCTTCAGCCTGCTGCCTTTGGTGGCAGCGGGTCAGCAAAGCAGTCAGGTGAATGTATTCCTTGGCTCATCCGGAGACCATGGGCAAATGTCCCCGGCAGCATCCTATCCTTTTAGTATGCTCAGTATAGGACCGGAAACCTATCCATCTACCCATACAGGGTATGAGTATCTCGCAAAAGAATTTCTGGGTTTTACACACAACCGTATGGAGGGTGTTGGCTGCCAGGGTTGTGGCGGCAACCTGCTGGTGCGCCCTTTCCTGGGGGATGCACCTGCAAAAGCAGACCTGATCAAGGCTGCGGAGAAAGCTTCGCCAGGATATTATGCGGTAGCATTTGAAAATGGTATCGGGGCGTCATTTACCGTTTATAAAAATGCCGGCTTACAACAGTACCAGTTTCCTGCAGGAAAAAAAGGCCTGTTCATTGATCTCGGTTTTGCACACGTAGGCCGTTTTGTAGCGGAGCAGCATACCATCAATGGCAATGCGGTAAGTGGATGGATTGAATCCCGCACTACCTGTAGCGCAGGCATCTATCGCATTTATTACTACCTGGAAGCAGAGCAGGCGGTGACCTGGGATGCTACTGGCAATCACCAGTTGATTGCGCGTATTGGCAATGACACAAAGTTGCTGAATGTAAGGGTCGCACTTTCTTCTGTAGGTGAAGCCTATGCAAAAGCGGCGATCAACAAAGGCAATTTTGAAACCCTGAAAGCAGCCAGTGACAAAGACTGGAATGCAATGTTAGGGCATATCAAAGTGAAAGGAGATCCGGCGCGTGAGAAACTTTTCTACTCTTTATTCTATCGTTCTATCCAGTCTCCTTATGTGGTATCAGAACCAGATGGCAGCTATGCAGCTACTGATGGTACCCTGCAAAAAACAAATAGTAAGATCTACAATGGCTGGGCTATCTGGGATAACTATCGTGCACAATTACCATTATTGTCTATTGCATTTCCGGGAGAATACCAGGATATGATGACTTCTATCGCAGGCCTGTATGCACATGGAAAAAAAGACATGGCTACGCTGCATGAACCAAGCATCACAGTGCGTACAGAACATGCAGCAGTCGTGCTGCTGGATGCTTACCGCAAAGGATATAAAGTAGACTTTAAAACCATTGCAGATTCACTGGAAAAAGAGGCGGCAAATTTAGACTTTGCGCATCCTGATAAAGCACTGGAGTCTTCTTATGACCTCTGGGCAATGTCAGGTATTTTCAATGCATTGAAGGATCAGAAAAAAGCGAGTTCCTATCGTGAGCAGGCGGCTAACTACAAACAATACTGGACAAAAGATTTTCAGGATCTGAGCCGTCGTGATGTGGATCAGATGCAGGCGAGAGGATTGTATCAGGGCACTATCTGGCAGTATCGCTGGTTTGTACCTTTTGATATCAAAGGACTGATTGAACTGTGTGGTGGTGAATCAAAATACATTGCTGAACTGGATGAATTCTTTGGTCACGATTATTACAATCATACCAATCAGCCGGATCTGCAGGCGCCTTTCCAGTATAACATGACGACTCAGCCATGGAAATCTCAGGCACTGGTACATAAGATTGCGGTAGATACGATGATCCAGCATTATTTCAATGATAATAGCAGGGGCATCGGATCAGAGATCGATGTGATCTATAAAAATCAGCCGGCGGCTTATGCAAGAACGATGGATGATGATGCCGGAACAATGTCTTCCTGGTTTGTATTGGTATCAGCGGGTATCTTCCCGGCATGTATTGGGGAACCGGTGTATTACCTGAATGTACCGCTGTTTGAATCAGTGGAGTGGGAGTGGAATGGTGGAAAGAAATTCCATGTGCAGGTAAAAAATTTTGGAGAGAAGAATGTGTATATACAACAGGTATTGCTAAACGGAAAGCAACTGGATCGGAACTGGATCACCCAGGATGAGATTACGAAGGGAGGGGAGCTCACTATCGTAGCAGGTGATAAACCCAATGAGAAACAGGGCGTAACGAATATTTACGTAACTAAATAATTATAAAAAACAGCCTGGGGCTATAACTCATTTTTGATTTTAAAGCCGGCCGCAGGCTATGCCGTTCCGCTCCCGTTAACTGATGCTGTAGGCATCAGTTAACGGGAGCGGATAGTTTTTGGGGTATAATATATTGAAGTTCCTTTACTTTGCAGAAAATTGGATACAGGGATGAAAGCAGGTATTATTGGTAGCGGCAGCTGGGCAACAGCCATGGCCAAGATCTTAACTGATAATGGCAAACAGATCAACTGGTGGATCAGAAGTGAAGAGACGATCCGTTACATGCAGCAACGCCACCACAATAAGCATTATCTCACATCTGTATACTTTGATACCAATCTGATACAGTTGAGTAATGATCTGGCTGCCGTAGTAGCCGCCAGCGATGTACTGGTGCTGGCAGTGCCATCGGCCTTCCTGGAAGAAGTGCTTTTACAACTGCCCACTGATGCACTACAGGGGAAAAAGGTGATCAACGCTATCAAGGGCCTGGTACCTGGTGCTAACCAACTCATCAACGAATACCTGGAAGACATCTTCAGTCTTCCATTAGACCAATACTTTACGATCACAGGGCCCTGCCATGCAGAAGAAGTGGCCAATGAAAAGCTTTCTTACCTCACCTTTTCCGGTCTGGAAGAAGATGCTGCACAGCAAATGGCAGATCTGTTCAGCAATAGTTACTTACAGACTATTGTGAACAAAGATGTGATAGGTGTACAGCTGGCAGCAGTGCTAAAGAATATCTACGCATTAGGGGCAGGTATTGCCCATGGTTTGGATTATGGCGATAACTTCCTCAGTGTATATATCACCAATTGCTTCAGGGAAATGCAGCAGTTCCTGGAAACCTACAGCCAGGATCATACAGAAGGAGTGACCGAGCATAACTACAATGCCAGCGCTTATCTGGGCGATCTGCTGGTTACCTGTTACAGTCTCCATAGCCGTAACCGTACTTTTGGCAATATGATCGGCAAGGGCTATAGTGTAAAATCTGCGCAGCTGGAGCTGAACATGATTGCTGAAGGGTATTATGCCAGTAAGTGTCTGAAAGAAATGAATGAGCAGGTAGGGGCGTATATGCCGGTGGCGCAGGCGGTATTTTCCATATTATGGCAGCACCAGAATGCTGCGGAAGCATTTCTGGCGCTGGAAAAAGGCTTTATTTAGCAATCGCTAATTTCACTTTCTTATTCTTGATCTTTTGATTTTGTATGAGGTTCAGCACATGGCTGGCCTTGCTCTTACGTACAGCCACAAAAGAATAGAAATCTTTCACTTCAATTAAGCCGATATCTTCTTTCTTGAGCTCACCGCGGTTGCTCAGGAAACCTACGATATCGATCTTATTTACTTTATCCTTCTTGCCGGCTCCTATAAAGAAGGTGGTCCATTTGGGCTTTTCAGGAATTTCGTAATCACCTTCCACATCTATCAGTTCCACTTCCTCAGAGATATAATCAGGCAGGTGCTCTTCCGGACCAATGATCAGGATAGCGGTACCACTGGCATCCATTCTGGCTGTACGACCGTTTCTGTGGGTGAAAATAGCTTCTGTAGTGGGCAGGTGATAGTGAATGATGTAACGGATATGAGGTATATCCAGTCCTCTTGCTGCCAGATCGGTAGTAACGAGGAGGTTGGAAGAACCGTTTCTGAACTTGGCAAGTGCCGCTTCTCTCTCGTTCTGCTCCATGGCGCCGTGATAGAATACGCTGACCAGGCCCTTATCTTTCAGCAGGGAATTCGTGCGTTCTACCGCTTCGCGATGGTTGCAAAAGATGATGGTAGAGCGGTTACCCAGTTTACATACCAGCTGAAACAGGGTATCCAGTTTATCCTTTTCAGGACTTTCTACATACTTTATGGCCAGGGCAGGGGCGGGTTCACCACTCAGGAAGTCCAGGGTTACCGGATCTTCCATTTTTACAAATTCTGGTATTTCTACAGTGTCGGTCGCAGAGGTCAATAAGCGTTTTTTCAATCCGCTGAGGGATTGGAGAATGAATTCCAGTTCATCCACAAAACCCAGTTCCAGGGATTTATCAAACTCATCCAGCACCAGCATTTTGATGGTGTCGGTTTTAATATTTTCCCTACGGATATGATCACCCAGTCTTCCGGGCGTACCTACGATGAGGGCAGGTGCTTCCTGGAGGTTGTTTTCTTCCGTTTCACGTTTATGGCCGCCATAGCAACAGGTGATTTTTACGCCTGTACGCATGTTTTTCCACACAGTTTCGATCTGAAGGGCCAGTTCTCTGGAGGGCACGACAATCAGGGCCTGGGTACCGGAGGCTGTTTTATCCAGCGATTCCAGCACAGGAATTAAAAAGCCCAGCGTCTTACCAGAGCCGGTGTCCGAGAGCAGGATGACATTGTCTGCTTCCTGATTTGCCTTGATAGATGCGGTTTGCATCTCATTCAGCGCATCGATCTGGAGCGCAGAGAGGATATTTTCGTATACATTTTGCATTGCCGGGCAAAAGTACGGGAGTTCTGTAAGTAATTCAAACTACTGAGCGACTGGCTCCGGGCCAAAGTAGTTCCGGATCATCCATTCAATGTGTTCTGAAAGGCCGGCTTCCGTGATCGTAGGCCCTGCCAGCTGTAAAAGCGAGTTGTCTTTTCCAAAGGTATATTCGAGCACTTCCCCCTTCATGACTACTAAATACTTTTTTTCTTTGGCTTTCTTACGCAGGGAAATTTTCCTGCTGACCCCGTTGACTGTAATACTACAAGCAAGCGTGCGCATGTGGTGATGGAGTTTAATAGATGAATAAAGAATAATGGTTTCCAAAGAAAAAAACAGATTAGCGTTAGCCTGGCTAAGACAATAGCCAGGCATCGCTCAAGAACCTGTTAATAAAATATACTTAAAAATGATGATGAGCCTGCTCTTCGGCAGGATGTCTGAAATAGCTTTTCGTCGTCTGAATCAAATGTAGGGTCTTGAGCCGAAAAAATTGTGAACGCCATGTTAAGGAAAAAAAATAGTCGATCACCTATAAAAAAAGATTGTCCCGGGTTATTACCCGGGACAATAAACTAAAACAACAGCTATGAATGAAAAAATGTTATGCTTCACTGGTAAGGGTTTCAATTACCATACCATGCGGTCCATTCAGTAATTCCACACTTTTGCCCCGGGAATTGTGGTCATAGGGATGCATGGATTGTGGAAATAATTCTACACTTTTGCATATAATATCTGGTAGAAGCTACCACAGGCATAATGGATTGATATTTGAAACTACTAAAGGGAGAAAAAAGAAGTGAAATACGATTATAGCCGCCAGTAGAAATGTGAACTAGACAAAAGAATCTTCTATTTTTTTGATAATCAATTTATTAATGGAACAAGTGTAAGCATGGCACAGCATATTAAACCGGATGTGGGACCCCCATCCGACACAGTATATACGCACGAGGGGAGGAACAAATCATTTATTCTGATTATTGACGATGAACCGGACATCTGTAAACTGTTACAGTTGAGTCTTGTTAAACATGGATATAATGTAAAATACGTGCATTCACTCACTGAGGGAACACAGTATTTGCAGCAGCAACAGCCGGATTTACTTTTCCTGGACATCCATCTGCCTGATGGATCCGGATTGGAAGCGCTTCCGGCTATCAAGAAAAAATGTCCTGCATTGCCTGTCGTGACCATCAGTGCATATGATAATGGTATGGAAAAACAGAAAGCATTAAAGGCAGGCGCCAGTTACTTCCTCGCAAAGCCATTCAATGTAAAAAGTCTGGATGAGCTGATGAGTAACATGTTAAGCAGATAGTGCGTTGCAATGAAAGGTATTAATTAGTAAATTTAAAAAAGCTGTTGTTCTAACACCACATATAACTTTTATGAGAAATATTCTGATTATAGACGATGAGATCAATATTTGTACACTGCTTAGTAAATTTCTGGGCAAGCATGGCTTCAAAGTAGATACTACTATGAGCGGTGCTACTGCACTGAAGATGATGAAGGAGAAAACATTTGATCTGGTGTTGTGTGACTATCGTTTAAAGGATACAGATGGTGCTCAGTTATTACAGGACATATTGCAGATCAATCCTCGTACAATCGTGATCATTATCACTGGTTATACAGATGTAAGGGTTGCAGTAGATATGGTGAAAAATGGTGCTTATGATTATTTATCTAAACCATTGTATCCGGACGAAATCCTCAACCTTGTACATAAAGCTTTCGCGCACATGGATTCTGAGCGTGAAAGGGAATCTTCCATGCCTGCCAGAACTTACAATGGTAGCGTAGGTGAAAGACCTGCTGCTGCAGCTACATCTTCTGATGAGCCAAATGGTGAGATGCTGGATAAAAGCAATAAGTATGTATATGGTGAAAGTGGTGGTGCCCGCGAACTGATCCGTCAGATCAAGCTGGTAGCACCCACCGATTATAGTACGATCATATTTGGTGAAACAGGTACAGGTAAAGAGTCTGTTGCCCACCTCATTCACCACCATAGTAAACGTCATTCGCAACCTTTCGTGGCGCTGGATTGCGGAAGTCTTTCCAAAGAACTGGCAGCGAGTGAACTGTTTGGTCATGAAAAAGGAGCCTTCACTGGTGCGATCAATACCAAGATCGGTGCTTTTGAACAAGCTCATGGCGGTACCCTCTTCCTCGATGAGGTGGCGAATCTTTCCTACGATATACAGGTAGCCCTGCTGCGTGTGATCCAGGAAAAAGTGATCCGTCGTGTAGGTAATCTGAAAGAAATTCCAATCGATGTGCGCATCATCGTGGCAAGTAATGAGAAACTGTCAGAATCGGTACAGAAAGGACGCTTCCGTGAAGACCTTTTCCATCGCTTCAATGAGTTCACTATCTATATTCCGCCATTGCGCGAAAGAGTGGAAGATCTGCCTTTATTCGTAGATGCTTTCATGCGCCAGGTAGAAAGAGAACTGCAAAAGAATTGTGGTAAGATCACGCATGAAGTATGGGAATGCTTTAACCGTTACAACTGGCCCGGTAATATCCGCGAACTGAAAAACGTGATTCGCCGTGCCTGTCTGCTGACTCCGGAGCATGAAGACATCACCCTCTCTACATTGCCATTGGAAATGAAAGAATCATTCTCCCAGCAGCCATCTTATGAAGAAGATCATCAGGTGAATATGTCAGGTGAACTGATCTCCATTACTAACGAAAATGATCTGAAAACAGTTGCATTGCAGGCTGAATACAATAAGATCATCAATGTACTGAAAGAGGTAAAATACAATAAGACGAAAGCTGCACAGTTGTTGAACATCGACAGGAAAACACTGTACAATAAGCTTCGCTTACTGAACATAAATTATTAGATTATTGATCAATATAGTGTTTGTTTATAGTTTATTGTGGGGCGCTTTATAGCGCCCCTTTTTATTGTCAACAGGTATATTATTTGCCTGTTTACTACTGGAATAAAAATGATGTCATGAAAGCGCAACAAACGAGTTTCTTTGAGAAGTTTTCCAGTAAGGTTAGTCATATTACAGGATCGCCCGGGGCCTTCTTCCTGGCGCTGTTAGCCATCATTGTATGGGGTATTACAGGGCCGTTATTTCACTATTCAGATACCTGGCAGTTAGTCATCAATACGGGTACTACGATCATCACTTTTCTCATGGTGTTCGTCATTCAGAAATCGCAGAATAAAGATTCCAAATCTCTTCAGCTGAAATTAAATGAATTGATTGCCGCCAATAAAATGGCCAGCAACCGCCTTATTGTGGTAGAAGATCTGTCAGAAGAAGAACTGGACACACTGCATAAATATTATTGCAAGCTCGCAGAAGAAACAAAGAAGAGAATGTCGATGAAGGAATCGCATTCAGTGGAAGAAGCGATCGAAAATGCGGATGAAAAGTTGGAAGCAGAAGGAAATAATTAAGGCCGGACAACAATAAAGTCTCCGGCCTTTTTATCTGATTAGTTAGTGGGCAAAACGACCGTAAACACACTTCCTTTGTCAATCTCACTTTCTACATGTACGGTTCCTTTGTGGTTCATAATTATATTTTGTGTACTTGTTAATCCCAGCCCCGTGCCTTTCGGTTTGTTCGTAAAGAAGGGGTCAAAGAGCCTCATTTTTGTCTCTTCAGGTATACCCGGACCATTATCACTAATTGTAATCACAGCCTTGTCTTTGAGCCGTTCTGTGTTGATGGTAAGTATTCCTTTTCCGGGTGTCATGGCTTCAACTGCGTTGATGATGATGTTCAGTAATGCAATGATCACTTTTTCTTCATCAGCAGGTACCATAATGTCTGGATAACTGTAGTCCTTATTGACTTTTATTTCATTCAGCTGTAACCTGTCTTTCGCCAGCAGCAATGCTTTTTCCGTCAGTTCATTTGCACCATGTGCACGAATGTTCAGTTCTATCATACGTGTAGAACTGAGCAGTTCTGTGATCAGCTGGTTGATGCGGGTACAGTTACGCTCTATGATATCTACGTATACCTGGCTTTCTTCCACGCTCACTGGTTCTCCTTTGAACTGGCTTACTGCCAGCAGGATATTGGTGAGGGGATTTCTTACTTCGTGTGCAATGACACGGGCTATACGGCCTGTAACAATGAATTTCTGCTGTTGTTGTTTTTCCAGTTCTTCTCTTTTTCGCTCGGTAATATCCTGGGCGATGCAAAGGAAGATCTGTTCTGCTTCGTCCAGCATTACGGCGCTGACCATTACGTCCAGCTTTTTGCCTTCTTTGTTGACAAAGTTATATTCTGTTTGCAGACTGCTGTCTTCTCCACAAATGTGGTCGAAGAAATGCCGGCTTTGTTCTTCCTGCAGGAACAGTTGTTTCAGGTTCAGCTGCAGAAATTCTTCCTTGCTGTACTGCAGGGTTCTGATGGCAGCAGGATTTGCATCGATCACGTTTTTGTCGCAATCAGCAAGTATGATCAGGTCATGTGCTTTTTCAAACACACTGAAATATTTCTTTTCCTTTTCTTCGATCGTGCGCAGATGCCGGGCTTCGTCCAGGGCATAGCGAATGGAACGCTCTAACAGGTCCGCACTGATTTCTCCTTTTACAAGATAATCAGAAGCACCTGCCTGCATCGCTTCTTTATCAATGCTGTAATCCCCTTTACCTGTGAGCATGATCACAGGTGCCTTGTATTGCAGCTGTTGGAAGTGATGAAGGATGTCGATACCTGTATATGGCCCCAGGCGATAATCTACGAGGTAGATATCATGTTTTTTACGCTCTATTTCCTCTACGGCTTTTGAGTAGGTGGGGGCCCAGGCAAGATCATACTGACCGGGAGAGATGTCCTGCAATAACTGGCTTACCAGATAAAAGTCATCTTCATCATCATCGATCATCAGTATGTGAACAGGTTGATCAGTCATTCTTTAAACGTTTGGCAATTCTGCAATTTCGAACCAATATTTACTTAATACGCTGGTGAATTCTACCAGGCCGGAGTAGGTAACAGGCTTGATTATATAGCTGTTTACGCCGAGTTCGTAGCTGGTAGTAATATCCTTTTCTTCCATAGAGGTAGTAAGAATGATAACAGGGATGCTCTTAAATAAAGTGTCAGCCTTTATCTCTTTTAATGCCTCACGACCATCCTTCTTCGGCATATTGAGATCCAGCAATATGATATGTGGAAATGGGTGTAGCGTTTCATCCGCATACTGCCCACTCCGCTTCAGGTAAAGCAACAGTTCTTCTCCGTTCTCAACGAAGTTAACCTGGTGCTGTGTGCTGTTTTCGTCAAAAGCGGCCTTGATCAATTCACGGTCGTCTGCATCATCATCTGCAATAAGGATGCTAATTTTTCCGGCAGGCTTAATACTGCTCATCCTGATGGGTTTGGGTAAGAGGTAAAATGACTATAAAAGTGGCGCCTTTGCCTGCTTCTGCATCAGCTTTAATATAACCGTGATGACTGTCTATGATTTTTTTACAGATAGCCAGACCTATACCGGTTCCGGAGTATTCACTCATACCATGTAGCCGCTGAAAAAGCAAAAAGATGCGCTCGGCATAGGCCGGTTCAAATCCTATACCATTATCTTCAAAAGAGAGGCGGCAGAAGGTATCTTCCAGTTGATTTTCCCGGACGGTAATATCGAGGGCAGCGCCTTTCAGGAGTTTACAGCGCACATTGATCTCCAGGTTCCGTTCGGGGCTGGCAAATTTGATGGCATTGGTCAGTATGTTCTGAAAGAGCTGCTGAATAGCTGTGGGATGCGCTTCTATCACAGGCAGGTCTTCTGCGTGGAGACTGCCTTTCTTATCCTGCAGTTGTTCTTCCAGGTCGCTGCTTACCTGCTGGAGCAGTGTATTCAGGTCTACCTTTACAATACTATCGGGAGTGATGCGGCCTGCTCTTGAAAAGAGCAGCAGATCATTGATCAATACGCGCATACGGGTCACGGCTCCTCCCATCCGGCCCAATAGTTCATTGGCTTCTGTGGGTAGCTGAGAACCATATTTCAATTGCAGCCTGTCGCTAAAAGTAGAGATCTTGCGTAAGGGTTCCTGCAGATCATGGCTGGCTACGTAAGCAAATTGTTCCAGCTCTTCATTTGATTTATTGAGCAAACTGATGTTTTGCTGCAGATCCCGCTGATAAGATTTTAATCTTGATTCAATAAGTAATTGCAGGCGATATTCTCTTGTGAGTGTTACATAGGAATAGATGCCTATGAAGATGGCAATAAGTGAGGAAATAAAGATAACAGGTGCCCAGATCATAGAATAGAAGCGCTGCATTTCCGATTGGTTTTGCAGGTGACCTT
>Ga0209436_100743_pt1 | contig 13603 bp, 8 predicted proteins | sample AraplaF_Cvi_mTSA_FD_184263 | JGI IMG/M metagenome (GOLD analysis project Ga0209436, IMG submission 184263) | Arabidopsis root microbial communities from the University of North Carolina, USA - plate scrape MF_Cvi_mTSA (SPAdes) (version 2) | ecosystem: Host-associated > Plants > Roots > Endosphere ...
TAATGAATTTACCACCAGGTCATAGGCACTCTGTAATAAAGCTTGTAATTGCGGTACAGGTAAAGTATCCAATTGTTTGATCTGTACCCAGTGGTACCTGGCCAGGTAAGGGGCCGGAACGATACCCGGTTGGGAAATGAGGCGGTGGAAATCTTCCAGCCTGCATTTCAGGGAAATCTGATGGGGTGAAGTCTTTGAGATCATACAAAAAAGCTTTTCACCTACGGAAAACCGTACATCATCATCCCACTTCTCTTCCCGCACTACGGCAGGGAAAGCAAGGCAGTAATTAAGGGTCATGTCAAACATAATACTGGCAGCTTAAATGTTAAAAAATTCCTTTCTCTTAGTGAAACTATAAAGCGCAATTGCTCACAAGTGCTTGCAATAAGTTATAAACGTGAAATGGTAAAAGGCTCGTTGAATGGATAGCTTTCGTTATAGATGAGTCTCTTAGTGATATGGCAACGTTCCTAAAACCTAATGGTTCCGTGTTCCCTGAAATAATAAAATTCCCACTATAAATTTAAGTATCTTTTCTCAAAGCAGACACATATTTTATTGTTAAATCCACATTATCAGAAAGCTGTGCAGTAATTAGGGTGTATAGATTTTATTATAATATTTACCTTTTGCAGGATGATTGCATCCTGCAAAAGGTAATGCGGTTTTATTTAAATTTTCTCGCCATCTTTTCTTCCAATACATCCAATGGTACACAACCATCTTTCAATAATTCATCGTGGAAATCTTTAATGTTAAATTTATTTCCCAACTCAGCAGTATACTTGTTCCTCAGTTCGCGGATTTTCATTTCGCCAATCTTATACGACAAAGCTTGTGCCGGCAATGCCATGTAACGCTCAATTTCGGCAGTTGCTTCCTGTTCGCTGGTTGGTTCATAGTCAAGCATATACTTGATAGCCTGCTCACGGGTCCATCCTTTGTAGTGTAAACCCACGTCCACAACAAGTCTGATGGCACGGTGAATTTCATCACTCAGTCTGCCGAAGTACATGTAAGGATCTGTATATATCCCTAATTCTTTTCCAAGGCTTTCGCAATAAAGTGCATAACCTTCCCCATATGCGCCAATCCAGTTAAATCTGCGGAATTTAGGCAACGAATCGTTCTCCTGTTGAATAGAGATCTGGAAGTGGTGACCGGGTATTGCTTCGTGTAGAAACAGGCATTGCATACCTGTGTAACCAAATTCTTTTGCATTCAAAATGGGCACATAGAAGATACCAGGTCTTGAACCATCAGCAGCCCCCTGCATATATTCTGCGCTTGCAGAGGCTGCGCGGAATGCTTCTGTTTGCCTGATCTCAAAAGGCGTTTTTGGCAGGTGGCCGTACATCTCTTTTACTTTTGGCATGATGCGGTCTTTGATAGCAGCGAAACTATCCAGGACTTGTTTGGGGGTGGAGAAGATCTTGAATTTCTTATCGGTTCTGATGTAAGTAAAGAAAGAGGGTAGGTCACCTTTCCAGCCGGTTTCGGTCATTACTTTTTCCATTTCACCTTTGATGCGGGCTACTTCTTTTTCACCGATTGCAAAGATCTCATCAGGGCTCAGGTTGGTGGTAGTCCAGTATTTGCTGTAAAGCGCATACCATTCCTTACCGTGTGGTAAATCTCCATAACCGCTGGTAGTGCGGGCTTTGGGCAGGTATTCTTTTTCAATGAAATCATGCAGGCGTGCATAGGCAGGAAGAATGTACTGCTCGATACTTGCTTTGTATTCAGCTGCGAGAGCGGTATCCTTCAGGGTTTTCAGCGGAGAATAAAATACGTTGCCGGTATCTTTCTTTGCGATGTCTGCCAGCTGAGGAAGGATTTTTACCACCAGGGCTTTGGGTAATACCACACCTGCATCGATGCCTTTGCGCATATTTGCGATAGCGGTGTCAGCCCATTCTGAGAAGGATCTCATGCGTGACATGAAATGGCGATAATCATCATTCGTTTTGAAAGGTTGTGCGGCGGCACCGGAACCAAAGAGTGGCAACATTAATGTGAGACCACTGAACTGATCAAAAGGCATGTAGTGATCAGGGAATTTCAGTCTTTCCTTACTTAATGAGAGATCGCGTTGCAACATGAGGTAACTGATCAGGTCATTGGGTGTAAGGCCTGCGGTATCTACACCATTGAGTGCAGTTTCATAGCTGGTGTAGAAGCTATCGAGGCGATGACGGAAATGTTCGCTGATGTCTATTTGCAGGAGGCTATCGTACTGATGTTCTCCGTTCATAGTTGCTTCCATAGGAAACAATTCCATTCTTTCATCGTAATATTGTTGGACGAGGTGGTGGAGAGAATCGGCTCCATTGCCGGTTTTCTTGCCAGGCTGACCACAAGCTACTGCCAGCAGGATCGAGGGCAGCAGGAGATAGTGTTTTTTAAACAGCATGTATCTTCAGATTTTGTTGATGTGTATGGGCTAAAAATAAAAAAAACACTCCGAAGAATCGGAATGTTTTATATAGAACAGTGAACAATGAAAACTTATTAATATCAGGTATTTATCAGCTCAATTCTCTTTATTTTCAAATGATTGCTGCGACACTCAATCGTTTAAGCTACAGTTTGGTTTCATTTGAAATTTTCACTCAACGGCCGACTTCGGCTTTACATACCCGCTGCAAAATTAGGTTAATAATCAGCATCAACTTGTTAACCTATTTTAAATTTTTGATTTTTATGCTACGAAATGACACTGTATTTCCATGATCCTGGAGTAAAATGTGTCCTTCTGGCCAAAGACCAAAGTTATTCCAATTTTTGTATTTAGAAATCGCTACGAGGTCTTTAAATTCTTTGGACCCTCTTTCATACTCCACCATCTTTATGCCATTCAGCCAATGTTCCACATGATTGTTTGGATAAACAATGACGCGGCCATGGTTCCATTCACCAATTTTTCTGAATGCATTTTGGTTAGCATCCTTTTTTCTTGGGATGAGGTCGTACAATGATGACAGGGTTCTGTTACCATCGCGGCCAAGCTTGGCATCCGGATGACGCTCATCGTCCAGTACCTGGAATTCCAGGCCTATGGCTGATTTACCTTTGGTGTCGTAGTCTTCTTTTACGAAGTATTTCACACCGCTATTCGCACCTTCTGATAATTTGAAATCGAATTCCAGGTCGAAAGCACCATATTGTTTATCGGTGATGATGTCACCACCAGAACCTTCTTCATCACCTGTAGACTGGTGGATGGTGAGTAAGCCATCTTCCATGGTCCAGCCGGTGGTGGGGAAGTCTTTTTTATTCACTCTTCTCCAGCCGTTGGATGTTTTACCATCCCAGATCAGTCCATACCCGTTCTTCTGCTCCTGGGGAGACACCGTGTTCGGTACATTATTCACCACATAAACATTATCATAAGGAGAATATTGTGAAGCATCCGGGTTTTCTAAAATGCGGATATTGCGCCAGTGGATCTGTTTGCCGGCATCTTCAGGTTTGTAGACCTGATGAACCTGCAGGGCGATGAAGCCTTTCAGTGTCATATCGTCAATTACATGGGCACAGGCAACGCCATTGATCCATGTTCTGATCTCCGATCCTCTGCATTCAATTCTATATTTGTTCCAGTCTTTTTTCTTGAACGCCTTTTGCGCAGCTGGATTCAGGTCCAGGGGATAGAGCCATCCACGACGAGCTTCATCATAAATACCCCCACTCCATGCTCTGTCGCTAGGGTCTACTTCCATCTGATAGCCATGTACCCGACCATTGTTATAATCAGGTTTGCTTTCGCTACGGAATTGAATACCATAGTTCATTTCCGCGTCCAGCTTAAGTTCCAGCTCTAAAATAAAATCACCGTAGTCTTTTTCGGTAGCGAGAAAGGAATTTGGGCTTCCCGTGACAGATGTGCCCACGATTTCATTTTTTTTGGCCTCATAGGTAGCAGTCCCATTTACTTCTTTCCATCCCTTGAGGTCTTTACCATTGTAGAGTGATTGCCATTGAGCTTTCTTTTGTGCTGTTGCCCAACTGCTGAAGAGCAGGACACTACAGACCAGTAACGTGTTTTTCATAACAATGAACCAAAACTAGTTTTAAAAATAAATAATAACACTCATTTATTCAACCGATTGCACCATTTATGTGATGAGCGGTAGAAATTCTTTTTTAATCAAGGAGTACTAACTTCTCTCTAAATTTATGCAATCGTTTGCAATTTATAACGAATCTACTTAACTTGTATTGCCTCGACCCGGATTTGTAAGAAAAACCTGAAGAATAAGCGCACATAATTATTAAGTAAGAAGAGGCCATTGTATACACTCAAAATAAACTAAGCCCGTTATGACTCATTTTGCATTCTAATTCCAAAAAGCCGCCCTGATCGCTGATTCTGTAAGAAGCAGGAATGAATAGCCTGTGGCTGGATAAATAAAATGTCTCATGATTAACTAAGAACTTATTCTGTTACTTTAAAATTCTACGTAATGAAAAACACGTTATCGAAGACGGGGGTGATACTCCTGTATTTACTATTGCTGGGAACCCTGATTCGTGCACAACAGCTTGTTAACCTCTCGGGGAAGGTGACATCACCGGATGGTAACCCTGTCATAGGCGCTACTGTGGCGGTGAAAGGGAAATCGAACGGTACTGTTACCGATGCCTTAGGTATGTATAAGTTGAAAGTCTCGCCCGGTGCCACCATTATTATCTCGTTTATTGGGTATTTGCAACAGGAAATTCCTGTCAATAACAGGACCACTATTGACGTAAAACTGGCGGAAGACAATAAGAAACTGGAAGAAGTTGTCGTAGTGGGGTATGGACAACAAAAAAAGAAAGATGTAACAGGTTCTATTGCTTCGATCAGCAGCAAGGCAATTATGGAAGTGCCGGTTACAAATGCACAGCAGGCATTGCAGGGAAGGACCCCTGGTATTGATGTCATTAATAATAGTGCGAAGCCGGGCGATGAGCCCAGGGTACGTGTGAGAGGTACCCGATCGCTTTCTGCAGGGAATGATCCATTGTATGTGGTGGATGGAATTCCGTTTGCAGGGGCGATGAATGATATTAATCCTTCGGATATCAGTTCGATGGATATATTGAAAGATGCTTCGGCAACGGCGATCTATGGTTCGCGTGGTGCAAATGGGGTAGTGCTGGTAAGTACGCGAAAAGGGAAGAGTGGAAGCAGACCGGTGGTGAGTTATAGTGGGATCTATGGATATGTGCATGCACTGGGGCGCACGGATATGATGAATAGCCAGCAGTATATTGAGATGAAGCGGGAGGCGTATCGTAATACAGGATCTTATGATGATAATAATCCGGAGGCGTCTGATGCGAAGATCTTCAATGCCACTGAGCTGGCAAATATTAAAAGAGGGGTGAATACGGATTGGCAGGATCTGCTGATTAGTTCGGGATGGCAAACGAGGCATTCACTCGGGGTAAGTGGAGGAACGGATAAGACGAGGTATTCGATAACGGGTGGATATTTTAAAGACCAGGGTGTGTTGAAATTACAGAGTTATGAGCGATATAATTTGCACGTAGCGGTGGATCAGGAAATTAGTAAGCGGATTACGGTGGGTACTTCGATGACGGCTGCTTATAGTACGCGCAAAGGCAGTACTTATAATGGAATGGGAGATGCGTTGAAGATGTTGCCGATTGCGGATCCTTATGATGCGAATGGAAAGCTGATCACTTATCCTACGGGTGATAACCAGCAGCCCAATGCTTTATTGAATTATGTACCGGGTAATCGGGTAGAGAATTTATATCATCTGCGTTTCTTTAATAGTCTGTATGGCGAAGTGACCATTCTCGATGGTTTGAAATATCGCCTGAATGTGGGTACAGATCTGCAGCAGAATAATTATGGATTGTTTCAGGGGAAGAATAGTACTGACCTGTTAATTGGCGGTGGTGATGCAACTGCCTCTAAACAAAGCCAGTTCGTGTGGGCTTATACGGTAGAGAACCTGTTGACGTATAATAAGACGTTTGCACAGAAACATAATATTGGTGTGACAGCATTGTATAGTGTACAAAGGCAGCGGGAGGATAGTTCTTCTGCTGCTGTGAGAGGTATTCCGGTGGAATGGCAGGAGTATTATGGATTAGGGCAGGCGGCGAATGTGACGGGGATTGGGAGTAGCCTGGGTACATGGACGATCCTTTCATATATGGGTCGTGTGAACTACGGATATGATGACCGGTACCTGGTTACGCTGACTGTTCGTGCGGATGGTTCTTCACGGTTTGCACCGGGGCATAAGTGGGGATATTTTCCTTCTGTGGCTTTAGGGTGGAATATTACGCGGGAGAATTTCATGAAAGGGGTTTCATTTTTTGACAACCTGAAATTGCGTGCGAGTTATGGAAAGATCGGGAATACGGGGATCCCGCCTTATGCCACGCAGGGTTTGTTAGGCAGAACAACTTATGCATTTAATAATAAAGGTACGCTGGGGTATTCTCCTATCTTATTGCGTAATCCTAATCTGACGTGGGAGACGACGACGTCTACGAATATTGGTTTGGATTTTAGTGTGCTGAAGGGAAGGATCAGTGGTACAGTGGATGTGTATAAACAGAAGACAACTGATCTGTTGTTGCAGAAGTTTTTGCCGTATAGTAATGGGTTTGATTATGTGTTAGAGAATACGGGGGTGACGCAGAATAAAGGAATAGAAGTAGGGATTTCTACAGTGAATATAGAATCGAAGAGTGGATTTAGCTGGACGATGGATGTAAATTTCTTTGTGAATCGGGAGAAGATTCTGGCGCTGGGAGAAGGGAAGACGCAGGATGTGGGGAATGGATGGTTTGTAGGGCAGCCTACTTATGTGTATTATGATTATAAGAAAGTGGGAATCTGGCAAACGGAGGAAGCAGCGCAGGTGTATAAGCAACATCAGGGAGAGATACAGTTAGCCGATGTGAATGGAGATAAGGCGATAACGGATAAGGATAGGGTGATCTTAGGATCATCGCAGCCGAAGTGGTCGGGCGGTATGACGCAGCGATTTAGTTATAAGGGATTTGATTTGTCGATTGTAGCGTTTGCGCGTATGGGGAGTATGATCAAGAGTGATTTTTATGCGACGTATAATACTTTGTTTGGTAGGTATAATAATCTGGATGTGGAATACTTTACGCCATCGCATCCTTCGAATGAGTTTCCACGTCCGAACTCAAACCAGGAGCGGCCGAATAACTATAATACGCTGAGTTATTTTGACGGGTCATATTTTAAGATCAGGAATATTGGGTTAGGGTATGCGTTGCCGAAGAAGTTGATGGATAGGTGGCAGATGGAGTCCTTACGATTTTCGGTGGATGTGAAGCAGCCATTGATCATTGCGCCTTACAGGCAGAAGTGGAAGGGGATAGATCCGGAGGATGTGAATTTGATTGGGATAGATGCGCCGGCAACATGGATGTTGCAATTTGGAGTAAACGCAACGTTTTAAAATTTTAAAAGTTTTGAAGATGAAAAAGTTTCTGATTTTAATATTGATAGTAGCTGTTTCGTGTAATAAGATGTTGGATGAAGATGTGGTGACGAATGTGACAGATGATTTTTATAATACGCCGGGAGGGTTTACGACGGCGGTGAGTAGTAGTTACGCGGCGTTGAGGAATTTTTATAGTACGGAGCGGGGGATGACGGTGAGTGTGTTTGGAACGGATACGTATACGAATGGATCGGATGGGGATTTTAAATTTGCGAATCAGTATACGTCGCAGTTGAATCCGAGTTATGCGCATTTGAGGGAGATTTGGAATGGGTTTTATCAGGCGATCAATGTATGTAATGTGGTGACGACCCGCGCGGATGCGATACCTGGTTTGGATTCTACAGTGAAAGTTTCCGGGGTGGCGCAGGCCCGTTTTTGCAGGGCTAATTACTATTTTATATTGTTGCAATTGTTTGGGAACGTGCCTTTAAATTTAAAGGAGAATACGGTGATAGAGACGGAGGCGCATCGTGATCCGGTGGCGGCGATTTATAATGCTGTGATTAGTGATTTGCAGTATGCGGCAGCGGTATTGCCAGCATCGCAGACGGACTGGGGTAGGGCAACGAAGCCGGCGGCGGAGCATTTGCTGGCTCGTGTATATTTAACCAGGGCATCTTCAGCTTCGGCAGCCGGAACAGATTATGATAGTGCGGCGTATTATTCAACGAGGGTGATTTCGCAGTATGGATTTCAGTTATTGACGGATGTAGGGCAGGTGTGGGCGCAGGGGAATGAGAAGAATAATGAGACGGTGTTTGCGGTGCAGTATGTAAATGATGCGTTGTATAATTCTTCGGATAATAATGCGTGTAGGTTCTTTTTGATGCAGTATGATGTGTTGGCAGGGATGAAGCGGGATTTGGCGAATGGTACACCGTGGAAACGTTTTAGGCCTACGAAGTTCTTGTTGGATACGTTGTATAAGGATCGGGTGAATGATGCGCGGTATGAGAAGTTTTTTACGAGGGTTTGGTTTTGTAATACGGCAACGGATAAGTTGAAGGTGGGGGATACGTCGGTGTATATGCCGGGGGTGGATGTGAGTGATGCGGAGATAGCCAGTAAGAAGTATTTGTATGTGCCGCCGCGCAATTATACGGAGAAGTTGTATCCTTCGTTGAATAAGTTTGCGGATGCTTTGCGGCCGGATAATCAGGCGAGTGGGGTGAGGCCGTTTATAGCGTTTAGGTTGGCGGAGGATTATTTGATAGCGGCGGAGGCGTATATGAAGAAGGGGGATAATGCGACGGCTGTGGGTTATATAAATACGCTTCGTGTTAGAGCGGCGAAGGTGGGGGCGAGTGATGCGGAGACGGAGGCGCATAGGGAGGCGATGAAGATTGGGGAAGGGGATTTGAGTATTGATTTTATATTGGATGAGCGGGGGAGAGAGTTGGTAGGGGAGCAGATGCAGTGGTTTGATTTGGTTCGTACTGGTAAATTACTGGAAAGAGTGAGGTTGCATAATCCGCAGGGAGGTCCGAATATAGAGGAGAAGCATGTGTTAAGGCCGATTCCGCAGGATCAGATTGATAGGAGTAGTAATGAGTTTGGGCAGAATCCGGGGTATTGATTTATACAAGATAAATTGTGCAGTCAGTGATTGCACAATTTATCTTGTATAATATTATTTATTAGTTTAAATAGTGTCATCAGTGATGACACTATTTAGGATTTTTGTTTATTCGAGTATTTCATTCAGTTTATCTCTCAGTAATTTTTTGTCTGGGAGTTGCATTTGGTAGTCGGCTACCATTGCAGGAGAAAGCGTTCTGCTCAGGGAATACTCTACTACATCATCATTTTTCCCTTTACAAAGCATAATGCCAATGCTAGGGTTTTCATGCGGTTTTTTATGATCTCTGTCGAGAGCTTCCAGATAGAAATTTAATTTTCCAAGGTATTCAGGTTTGAATTCATCTGCTTTTAATTCGAATGGTACAAGGCATTGTAAACCTCTGTGATAGAATAACAGATCAATGTAGAAATCTTTAGTGCCTACCTGGATTTTATATTCTTCCCCGATAAAGAGGAAGTCTTTACCTAATTCAATGACAAAGTCTTTGATGCCTTTTATTAAAGCGCGTTGTAGATCTTTTTCATTGTGAGGTTTCGGGAGGTTTAAAAACTCGAAAACGTAGCTGTCTTTAAAGATATTGGAAATATTTTCTTGCTTTGATTTGATGTTTTTGGGAAGATTTGTGTTTCCAAGCATGACTCTTTCGAATAAGCAACTGTTGATTTGGCGTTCTAATTCTCTAACAGAATAGTTTTCTCGAATAGAGAGTTTTAAATAGAATTCACGTTCTTCCGGCGACTTAACTCTTGAAATCAAAATAAGATGATGTGTCCAGCTTAATTTTACCAGCTCACTATTTCTTATATTGTTAATTTCTTTAAATTGTGCAATCACTGATTGCACAATTACATCTGATTGATTTTCAGTTTTTAAAGAAGGGATGTACGCTTCATAGAATAGCTTCATGTTGTACAAATTCCTTTTAGTAAATCCCTTTAAATCCGGGTGATGTTTTTCAATATGCGCTGCTAATTCAGTTACCGTTTTGTTACCCCAAATAGCACTTGCAACTTTACTACTAATATACGCCCCTACCTGCCAGTGTAAATTGATCAACTCAATATTAACTTGCTTAATGGCGTTGCTTCTTGCCTGTTTTATTAGCAAGATGACTTCATCAAATCGTGTCTCCATAAATATGATTTTTCCTGGTACTTATTAGTTGCTTTTCTCAGGAAAAAGGTTGCATATTTTTGAAAAAAATTTATTCGCTATCTTTAATCTCACCCTTTAAAAACCCCCTATTCTCATGGCTCAAAAAAACATCCTCTTCCTCACCGGAGACTATGCAGAAGATTACGAAACCATGGTACCCTTCCAGATGCTCCTCATGGTAGGCCATAACGTACATGCTGTATGTCCTGATAAATCAGCAGGGGATAAGGTCATCACCGCCATCCACGATTTTGAAGGAGATCAAACGTATAGTGAAAAACGTGGTCACAACTTTGTGCTGAATGCATCCTTTGCTGACGTAAAACCAGAGAATTATCATGCATTAGTAATTGCAGGTGGCAGAGCCCCTGAATATTTAAGGCTGAATGCAAAAGTGATTGAACTGGTAAAACATTTTGCACATGCTGATAAGCCGATTGCTGCTATTTGTCATGGTATCCAGATTTTAACAGTGGCTGATGTGGTGAGAGGAAAGACATTGACGGCGTATCCTGCTGTAGGACCTGAGGTTACGATTGCGGGCGGGCATTATGCTTCTGTGAATGTAGATGAGGCGGTGACGGATGGGAATTTGGTAACAGCACCTGCATGGCCTGCGCATCCGCAGTGGATAGCGGCGTTTTTGAAGGTGTTGGGAACGGAGATAAAATTATAAAAGTTGATTGTGCTTGCGGTCAGCCAGCACAATCAAAACCCTCAAAAAAATCGCTTTTGCCGCAGGTAAAAGCGATTTTTTTGTAATAGTTTGGCTATGGCAGACTGGAAATCATTATTTTTGATATACAATCCTTTTGCTATGAATCCTATGAAACGAAATTTCCTGCTCTCCTTATTCCTGTGTCCTGCGTTTTTTGCGCATGCGCAGCAAACTGATTCCCTGGTTAAATTCCAGAAAGAGGGAAAATATGGCTTCAATGATGCAGCTGGTCATGAAATCATCCCTGCTCAATTTGAGGTAGTCGGGGTATTCCAACATGGGGCAGTGCCTGTGAAAGCAAAAGGGAAATACGGATTTGTGTTTGCAAATGGAAAACATGCTGCTTATAAATATGATTCTGCATGGACGAAGGGGAGATACCTCTTTGTGAGTAAGAAACAAAAGCAGGGATTATTGGATAGCACGGGGAAGGAATGGGTAGCACCCATTTACGATGAAGTGAGACCTGAAAAGGATGGATATGCGAGGATTAAAGTAAAAGAGTTGTATGGGATGGTGAATAATAAGGGTAAGGTGATCCTGCAACCGAATTATGACATGATTAGTGGGGTGAGTCAGCATAGTGTACTCATCTATAATGGGGATAAGTGTGGTCGTGCGGATTTAAAAACCGGGAAGGTGATTGCTGCGCAGTATGACAAGGTAGGGCCATTTAAGGATGGGCTGGCCTGGGTGAGGGTGAATCAAAAGTTTGGGTTTATTAATGAGAAGGGGGATGTGGTGATTCCGGTGATGTATGATAGAGTAGGGAATTTTAATGAGGGGCTGGCACCGGTGGGGGTGAGTGGGAAGTTTGGGTTTATTGATATGGCGAATAAGGAGGTGATTGCAACGAAGTATGATAATGCGATTATTTTTCAGAATGGGAAGGGCTTGATCAAGTTGAATGGGAAGGTGGGGTATGTGGATAAAGAGGGGAATGAGACCTGGGCGGATTCAGTACCGGGGTCAGGGAATTGATTAAAAATTAAAATTAGAATAATAGACGTCAGATGTAGAGAAAATCAATCCTGGGTGGTTTATTGCTGCCATTTGAAAAGGCCAATTTCAATTGTTGCAGCCAATCATTTTATTTTATTAATATATGACGAGGATCAATATCCCTTTCCCAGCAAACTATCCACAATCCTACCAATCTTAATTACTTTTCCTTACCTTTGCAGCCAAATTCAGGAGCTCCCAAAGGGCTTTTAGTCATATAAACTTTACGTAATACATAAAACATTATGTCCGGTCAGCTTAAAGAAGTTCGCAACCGAATTAAGTCCACACAGTCCAACCTGCAGATTACAAAAGCCATGAAAATGGTGAGTGCTGCTAAACTGCGTCGTGCGCAGGATGCTATCTTACTCATGCGTCCTTATGCCGTTAAATTGCAGGAAATGTTGTCAAACATTGTTTCCAACAGTGAAGGCGGCATCGACCTGGCATTGGCAGCAGAGCGTCCTGTTGAAAAGGTATTACTGATCGTAATAACCTCGGACAGAGGCTTATGTGGTGCTTACAATTCAAACCTGATCAAGCTGACTAAGCAGGTGATTCGTGAAAAATACCAGGAACAGTTTGAAAAAGGTCATGTAACTATCCTGCCTATCGGTAAGAAAGGCTGGGAGCATTTTGCTAAGAATGGTTACAAAATGAACGAAACTTATTGGCACCTGTTTGCACACCTGGATTTCGATCATGTGAAGGAAGCTGCTGCTGCAGCAATGGAAGGTTTCACCAGTGGTCAGTATGATGCTGTTGAGATCATCTATAGCCAGTTCAAAAATGCTGCTACTCAGTTCTTTATATCTGAACAGTTCCTGCCAATCGCGAAGGTTGAAGAGGAAATTTCAGCTGGTAAGGGAAAGAAAGTGGCGAAAGCTGATTTCATTTATGAACCAGAGAAGGATACTTTGATTGCTGAACTGATGCCTAAGATCCTGAATACACAGTTGTATAAGGCGATGCTGGATGCGAATGCTTCTGAGCATGGTGCACGTATGACTGCGATGGATAAGGCGACTGAGAATGCGAATGAACTGCTGCGTAACTATAAGATCAGTTACAACCGTGCACGTCAGGCAGCGATTACAACTGAGCTGACTGAGATCGTGAGTGGTGCAGCTGCGCTGGAGGGTTAAGCCGCTGAGATGAGATAGGTATTGCTATGGCCAGGAAGAATGAAATTGTGCATAGGTTGGTTCTTCTGCATCTTTAAGGCGGCTACTTATACACATCGTATCAACAACAATAATTTTAGATTTTATCATAAAGGTCAAAGACTGTATTTTCGGTCTTTGACTTTTTAGCTTATAGGCATCAACGCCAGCAATTGAAAACCGGATAATGGAAATCTCACAGATCATACCTCATGTTGAATCACTGATATTCGCTGCTGACAGACCCCTGCCTGTACTGGATATCACCGACTTGTTAAATAATGCGCTGGCTTTTTTGGAAGACAGGGTGACTGTTGACCAGGTGGAGACAGCGATTGAGGCTATACGGGAAAAGTATAGCACGGAGTTTTATGCGTTTGAAGTGAAGGAGAGTGGAGGCGGATTTCAGTTCCTGACCAAGAAGGAGTATTACCAGACGGTGGCGCAGCTGAATGGGGATAAGTTC
>Ga0209436_100748_pt1 | contig 13464 bp, 17 predicted proteins | sample AraplaF_Cvi_mTSA_FD_184263 | JGI IMG/M metagenome (GOLD analysis project Ga0209436, IMG submission 184263) | Arabidopsis root microbial communities from the University of North Carolina, USA - plate scrape MF_Cvi_mTSA (SPAdes) (version 2) | ecosystem: Host-associated > Plants > Roots > Endosphere...
CTTGTAGCCCGCGATATTGGCCTGGGAGGACAGCACGTCCATCGACTGCGCGCGCGTGATACGCGGCACAGCTTCCAATGCAAACGCGGACAGGCCGGAAGCCGCCATGGCCGCAATGTTTTCCCCATCAAAGGGATTCAGCATGCCAACCAGCACGGCGCCCGATGTCATCAGGCCGCGCTCTTCGGCGTTCGGGGCGCGTACCTTCAGTACCATTTCCGCGCCCAGTGCCTCTGCGGCGGTGCCAATGGTGGCGCCGGCAGCGGCATATGCTTCATCCGTCACCGAAGCAGCAATGCCGGCTCCCGCCTGCACGATCACCTGGTGTTTGACTGCTAGTTTCTTGACCGTCTCGGGCGTCGCCGCCACCCTGGTCTCCCCCGGCCTTGATTCGGCCGGTACGCCAATCTTCATAATGCCTCCAAATAGTGGGAAAAACTGACTAAAATCTAACATGAAATGCATGTGGGGCAACATTAGCTATGCCGGATTGTTGCAATGCACAAGCATTTCACACTGTGGTAACAACGAAAGGTCAAGATCAGGCTACAATGTCGGGTCTTCTGAGGATGGACTAACATGCCGCGCACCTGGAAACCGAATGTCACAGTCGCCGCCGTCATTGAGCGCGATGGGAAGTTTCTCCTGATCGAGGAAGAAACCAGTGACGGCATTCGCCTCAACCAGCCGGCCGGCCACCTCGATCCGCTGGAGTCGCTGGAACAGGCCGTGGTCCGCGAAACGCTGGAAGAAACGGCCTACGATTTCACCCCGACCGCCCTGGTAGGCATGTATATGTCGCGCTACCGTTCGGCGCGCACCGGCCAGCTGGTGACCTTCCTGCGCTTTGCCTTCTGCGGCGAAGTTGGCGCCTACTACCCGGATCGCCCGCTGGACGACGGCATCCTGCGCACCCACTGGATGACGCGCGATGAAATTGCCGCCTGCCGCGAACGCCACCGCAGCCCCCTGCTGCTGACTTGCGTGGACGAATACCTGGCGGGCAAGCGTGCCCCGCTGGAGATCCTGCACACCCACGTGTCGGTATTCGAAGAAGTCTGAAGATTTCTTCTAGTTTGGATAATTTGCAACACCCTGCCTGGGGCGCGCCGCGCCCGTGGCTCAATTGGACCGCATCATGAGCAAGAAAAAAGTTGTCATCGGCATGTCCGGTGGCGTTGATTCCTCCGTTTCCGCCTGGCTCTTGAAAGAACAAGGCTATGAAGTTGTCGGCCTGTTCATGAAGAACTGGGAAGATGACGACGATTCCGAATACTGTTCCTCCCGCCAGGACTGGATCGACGCGGCCAGCGTGGCCGACGTGGTGGGCGTGGACATCGAAGCCGTCAACTTCGCCGCCGAATACAAGGACCGCGTGTTCGCGGAATTCCTGCGCGAATACCAGGCTGGCCGCACGCCGAATCCGGACGTATTGTGCAACGCGGAGATCAAGTTCAAGGCCTTCCTCGACCACGCCATGCACCTGGGCGCGGACCTGATCGCCACCGGCCACTATGCGCGCGTGCGGCACAACACCACGACTGGCCGCCACGAGTTGCTGAAAGCCGTCGACCATACCAAGGACCAGAGCTACTTCCTGCACCGCCTGAACCAGGCACAGTTGTCGAAGACCCTGTTCCCGCTGGGCGAAATCCCGAAAACCGAAGTGCGCAAGATCGCAGAAAAACTGCAGCTGCCGAATGCGGCCAAGAAGGATTCGACCGGCATCTGCTTCATCGGCGAGCGCCCGTTCCGCGAATTCCTGAACCGCTACCTGTCCTACAAGGCCGGCCCGATCAAGACGCCGGACGGCAAGGTGGTGGGCGAGCACGTGGGCCTGTCCTTCTATACCCTGGGCCAGCGCAAGGGCATCGGCATCGGCGGCGTGAAGACTTACCAGAACGCGGACGGTTCCTCGGACGCCTGGTACGTGGCGCGCAAGGACGTTGAAAACAATACGCTGTGGGTGGTGCAGGGCCACGACCATCCGTGGCTGCTGTCGCAAGCGCTGCATGCGGGCCAGGCAAGCTGGGTGGCTGGCGTGGCGCCGGAAGCAGGCCGCATCAGCGCCAAGACCCGCTACCGCCAGGCCGATGTGCCGTGCAACGTTGCCGCCAGCGGCGACAGCGAGTTCGCGCTGACATTCATGGATGCCCAGTGGGCAGTCACCCCGGGCCAATCGGCCGTGCTGTACGACGGCGACGTTTGCCTGGGCGGCGGCATCATCGACGGCTCAAACTTCGTCTGATCCCTCGGCCGGGCCGGCGCCTTGCGCGTCGGCCTGCGCCTTCTGCTGCCGCTTCACTGTCGCGATGATGGTGTTGCGGATCGTCTTCAATACCGTCCCGCCATTGAACGGCTTCACGATATAGCCGTTGATGCCCATTGCATGGGCCTTCTGGATCGTGGCCTGGTCGAATTCCGACGACACCATGAAGATCATGGCTTTCGGCCATTCCTTGCGCATGGCCAGCATGGCCGGCTCGTCGGCTTCGATGCAGTCGCGCGAGATGCAGATGATCTGGGGTTGATGTTTGATCAACAGCACATTGCCCGCCACGCAGGTATGCGCCTGGCCGACCACGTCGTAGCCGCCGTCGATCAGCACCGTGTTGAGCAGGCCGCGTGCAATGGCGCTGCTGTCGATAAGAACCGCTTTTAACATCAGGAGGTTTAACGGTGGTCCCAGGCCAGCATATTCCAGCTCACGCCGATCCGGACGTCCGTTTTCAGTTGTACCAATTGACGAGAAAGATACAACATCTCGCGCTCTTTTCGTAGGCTTTCGCCGACTTTGTCCTTCAGGATGCCTGCCCCGGCCATGATTGCGTCCAGAGTGCCGTATGTTCGCAACAGTTTGGCGGCAGTCTTGACGCCCACATTGGACACGCCCGGGATGGAGTCGGTCTCGTCGCCCATCAGCGCCAGCAGGTCGGGCAGCATGCCGGGCGTGACGCCCCACTTCTGCTCAACCCAGGCGCGATCGTGCCATTCGGACTTGAAATGGTCCCAGATCCGGGCGCCTTCGGCGATCAGGCAATGCAGGTCCTTGTCGGTGGTGGCCACCACGGCCTCGCCGCGGTTTTCGCTGAGCCAGCGTGTCACCACGGTGCCGATCACGTCGTCGGCTTCCACTTCCGGGATGGCGATCGGGCACATGCCGATCCGGGTCAGTTGCATGTAGAACTCGGGCAGCGCCTCGCGCAGCACTTCCGGCATCGGCTGGCGGCCTTCGCGGTAGCCCTTGTACAGGCTGTGGCGCCAGGTGGGGCCGCCGTAGTCGAAGGCTGGCAGGATATGGGTGGGTTCGTGGCCGTTGACCAGGCGCTGGAAGGCATTGAACGCATGGCGCATCGCTATCTCGGCTTTGAGGTCGGAGTCCGGCTCCGGACTGGCCTCATACACACGCCGCACGATATTCAAACCATCAATGGCCAACAATCTTCCCGTCATGCCGCCATTTTACCGCACAGCTAACCGCTTGCCGCATCGCCGCCCCCTTACCTGAGGCGCGAACGCACTTCCATCAGGGCAAAGCCAAGCAGGTTCATGCCGGTCCATTCGGATGGGTTCTCGGCAAAAGGCGAGTCGGCGGCAAAGCCGGTGCCCCACACAAAATCGACCGGGCTCGCCTCCACCAGGACGTGGTCGCCGGTGGCAAGCAGGAAGTCCCGCAACGGCGCATTCTGGGAGAACTTCGCGTAATTGGCCTGGACCACGATATCCCAGCGCTTGTTCGCCCACGCCTCTTCATCGAAGCCCTGCACTTCGCGGCCAGCTGCTTTGGCCGCCGCCGGGTTGGGCGTTTGCAGGACACGCTCAAGCGCGCGCTCGTCGCCGAACAGGCGAGCCTTCTCTGCCATCATGTAATGCTCGGCTGTCGGGTAGCGGATGCCATCGATCTCAAACGCCGCCTCGAACCACTGGCTGAAGCAAGTCCTGGTGATCGCGCCGCTCCTCGACGGCTGGTGCCCCCAGAACAGGACCATCTCAGGCTGTCCATGGTCGCGAACGTATTCGCACAACTCGACGACATTTCTCATTTCAATTCTTCTCCAATGTGAACTGCGCTTCAAAGGCCGCAACGGCCGCGCCCTTGCGGTCAAGCACGGCAAAGACGATATGCTCGAACGCGTTGCGATACTTCGGGTTGTGCAGCAAATGCGCCGCGAACCAGCGCGCCATGTCGGACGGCTGGTTGCCGAATACACCGCAGCCCCAGGCACCAAGTACCAGCGCGGTATGGCCATGGTGCACGGCCAGCGCCAGCAGCATTTCAATGCGGGCCAACATGGCTGCCTCAAGCCCGCCAAGGCGTTCCGGCTCATTGCGTGCGACGGCACCGCGATTGACTGCAGGTGCGGTGACCATCGAGGCCACATACGGTTCATCCAGCAGGCGGTAGTCGTCATCGCGGAATACCGGCACCTTGGGCGAATAGATCATGTCGTCCAGGTAGATGCACGACTTGTGCGCGCGGTTGGCTTCATACATCGCGGACTTCTGCGCGATGCACGGATAGAGCCCGGAAGACTTGGCCAGGTTTTCCTCTTGCGCCTCGGCGCCGCCAAGAAAACCGCCGCCCGGATTCTTGGCCGATGCAAAGTTCAGGCACAGCGGATCGGCATGACCGAGGGCGATGAGGCGCCGGGCTGCCGCCAGCGTCGGCTCGTTGCGCACCTCGATCGTGGTCGCGAAGGACTGGCAGGCGCCCGGGCCATTCGCCAGCTTCAGGAGCGCTTCGCCCTTGTAATGCACGGTGCCGGCTTTGGCCTGTTCGAGGTCGCCTGCGATACCGACGTACTGGCCAAGCGCATTCTCATACCCGCCTGCATCCAGGATGGACAGCGTTTGCTGCGCGATGCGTGAGCGGAATTCTCGATTGATCATGGTGATGTTCCTTTCTTGTTATTGGTTTTTGGATCAAGCAGGAACATCATAAACCACTTAGTGTGTTTTCGCAACTAAGTTATATCCCATTTCACACTAAGCATTATTTCAGCAGTTCGTAAGGCCCGCCGCGCTCCAGCGCCCGGTGGTAGGCAGGTCGGGCGTGGATCCGCTGCAGGAAGGCTTGCAGGCGCGGATGGCTGGCGCCGAGTCCAGCGCGCGCGGCAGCAGCTTCGAGCGGGAAACTCATCTGGATGTCGGCGGCGCTGAACTCATTGCCGGCGAACCAGTCGCGCGTGGCGAGTTCGGACTCCAGGTAGGCCAGGTGGCGGTCGATATTGGGCTGAACGAAGCTCGACATCACCTTCTGCGCAATGGCGCGCTTGATCGGCTTGACGAAGAACGGCGCCGGCGACGATTCGACCTTGTCGAACACGAGCTTCATCAGCAGCGGCGACATCAGCGAACCTTCGGCGTAATGCATGAAATAACGCCAGCGCAGCTTGTCGGGCGTGCCGGCCGGCGGCACCAGCCGGTCATTGCCATGCTTTTCCACCAGGTACTCGAGGATGGCGCCCGACTCGGCCACGATATTGCCCTCATGCTCGATCACCGGCGACTTGCCGAGCGGGTGGACCTTGGTCAGTTCCGGCGGCGCCAGCATGGTTTTCGGATCGCGCTGGTAATGCTTGATCTCATACGCCAGCCCCAGCTCTTCCAGCAACCACAGCACACGCTGCGAACGAGAGTTATTGAGGTGATGGACAATGATCATGGGCGCACTCCGAAGCGTTAAAATGGGAGCCATGACTTTACCACTGACCCAGGAATCCATCGCAACCCTGGTCCGCGAGTTTTACGACGGCGTGCGCGCCGATCCTGAACTGGGCCCGGGGTTCGATGCTGCCATGGTCGCCAGCCGCATTGCGCAGAGCCTGCAATACGGCTTCTTCGGCCAGGTGCATTTCAGCTGAAGGCATCGGCGGCGCTCATCACCGAGTAGCTGGCTTGCCAGCGCCGCAGCGCGGCCGGCAGCACCTGCATCGGCTGCGGTGCGACGATGAAGTCGCCGGCAGCATGCGCACAACCCGCTTCACGCACCCGTAGCCAGTCGAGCAGGTTGGACACCTCGCAGCAGCCGGCTGCTTCAGATTCCCGCAGCACCAGTCGCTGGCGCGCCATGCCGGCTTGCGCCACCAGGCCATCGACCTCCACCGCGAGCGAAGGCGGCACCGGCAACGGCAGGTGCAGTTCCAGCGTCAATGCGAACCCGTCTGCTTGCCACATGCGCAGCGCAGCCAGCGCATCGCATACCATGTGCAGCACGAACACTTGCTGCATGGAGGCTGCGGCCAGTTCGCCGGCGAAAGCGGGGAACGGCAAAATGCCGCGCGCGGGATGACGCCAGCGCACCGCGGCCTGGACGCAGGACACGCTGCCATCGCGCGCTGTCACATGCGGCTGGCACCAGAGTTCAAACTGGCCCAGCTCAAGCGCATTACCAATCAAATTTCACCTCCGCGGAATAAGAGCGCTGTGGGTACGGGTGGAAGTTCCAGTACTTGTAGTTGTTGGCATTGTCGACGCCCAAAGCAGCGCTCCAGTGCCTGTCGATGCGGTAGCGCAGGCGTGCATCGAGCGTGAAGTATTTGCTGGCCCCCTGGTAGGCGAAGCCGTTGATGTCGGTGTTGTCCAGTGTCGAATACTGCTTGCCGCTGTAGCGCGCAGCCAGCGTGGCGGTCAGCTTGTCGTTCACGCGGTAGCTTGCCACGGCGCTGGCGCGCCATTCGGGAATGCGCGGCTGCCATTTGCCGACACTGGCCGGGAAGTTCTCATTGCGTTTGATCCGCGAGTCGGTCCAGGTCAGGCTGGCCTGCATGTCCAGCCCCTCGAGCAGCACGTTCTCGTTCGACCAGGCCGCTTCCAGGCCGTGGGTGCGGACCAGGCCGACGTTCTGCACATTGCTCACGTTCGGCGTCACCAGCACATTGGTCTGCGCGTACAGCGCATCGCGGTTGCGCTCGAAGAAGGCGGTGATGCGCAGGGCCGAATTGCCGACCAGCCGTTCGGCGCTCAGCTCCGTGGTCCAGGAGCGTTCAGCCTTCAGGTCCGGATCATTGTTGACCAGGGTGCCGGTGTTGTTGATGCCACCCTGGTACAGTTCGGAGACCGTCGGCATGCGCACGGCACGCCCGGTCGAGGCCTTCAGCGTCCAGTCCTCATTGGCCTGGAAGGCCAGCGCCGCCTTGGGTGAGACAAAGTTGTCGCTGCGCTTGGCGTGGCGCACCACGGTGGTGGCGTTGGCGGTTTCGCCATCGCGGCCTTGCCAGTGTTCGAAGCGCGCACCGAGCACGGTCTTCCAGTCCTGCGACAATTTCCAGGTGTCTTGCAGGTACAGGCTGTCGATGCTGGTGCGGCCTGAGAAGGCCTGGTTGCGCGCGCCCGGTTCGCCGTTCAGCCAGTCCGTCGTTGCGCGTTCGATGGTGGACAGTTTGTAAGTAGCGCGCTGGTAGCCAAAGTCGACGATGTGCGTGCCGCGCATGCCGTCCGGACGATATACGCCCTTCAGCGCCAAGGTATTCCAGCCAGTGCCGCCCTGGTCGACGATGCGGCCGGCGCCGCCGCTGGCCGCTGCCGGGTGCGCGGCAACCGGTGCACGCAGGATGTCTCGGCTGTAGTCGTACAGGCTGGCCGCAACTTCCCAGTCGAACACGGCTTTGCTGTTGCTCTTCACCGTCAGACCATGCATCAGGTGGCGCAGTTCTTCCTTGCTTGAATTGAAGTCAGAGGCTGCCAGCGTGAAGCTGCGGCCATCGATCGCTACCGGGCCGCTGAACACCGGCTTGCCCGCTGCATCGCGCAGGTAGGTATCGGGCGACCCGCTCGATTCGTTCTGCCACCAGCCCAGCGAGTAACTGGCGCGCACGGTCGGCGAGAAATCATATGCCACCTTGATCTTGGCATGGTCCTGCACCGTGTTGTACCGGGTTGCCGTGCCGAGGATATAGATCGCGCGGTTCGTGCGGTCCTTGTCGCTCGCCGCGCCGGTGACCGGCACGCCCTTGCCGCCTGCCGTGCCGCCGGCGATCGCGCGCGTGATGTAAGTCTGCGGCTGGCCGTCGCTGTCGGTGCGGTTCACGCTGACGAACCAGGACCAGGCGCCGTGGCGGTCGCCCAGCGACATGCTGGACTGGCGTGCAGTCGAGGTCATGTTCGTGTTGTACAGCTCGAATGGCTGGCGCACGTATGCGGCGCGCGCGTGGGCTTCGAATTGCTTCGGCATGCGCGTCACATAGTCGACCACTGCGCCGACCGAGTTGCCGCCATAGGCCGCCGAGAATGGGCCGTACAGCACATCGACCCGTTCGATTTCTTCCGGTGCAACCATGCCCCAGCGCGGCGCGAACGTGGCGCCATTACCCAGGTAGTTCGACAGCAGGACGCCATCCGCATACACCGCCGAACGCGCGCTGTTGCCGGTGCCGGAGGCGCGGGTCGACAGCACGGCATGGTTGTAGTCGCCGATATAGCGCTTGCGCACCAGCAGGCTAGGCAGGTATTTCAATGCGTCTTCCGCGTCGCTGGCATTGACCTGGTCCTCGATCTGGGTGCGGGTGATGCCCTCGATGGTGGTCGGGATCTGCGTCGGCAGCGAAGTCGGATGGCTGCCGGCGATGACAACGGTGCCAACCAGCTTGAGCGGCGATTCCCCTTCATGATCGGCAAAGGCCGGCGCCGAGAAGACGGCCAGCAGCGCGGCGGCCAGGGGAATGAGGCGGGTGTTCATGATGCTTCCTTTCGTGTTCTTGCGAGCGAGGGCCTTGCGACCGCGCCGCCCACTGGGGCGCGTGCAATGCAAAGCCGGGAGGAACTGCTGCGAAGGCTCAAATGGAAGGCGGGGCGCGCGGCGGCGGCGCGAGGGATTGTCGCTGCGGCAGTGTTGCCGGGGCCTGCAATGCGGCCTCGGTGCGCGCGGGGACCATCAGCGCCAAGGTCACGCCGGCAGGTGGCGGCGGCACGGCGGGCAAGTCGGCCTGCACCATGCAGTAGCCGCATTTCTGGGCCAGGTGGTGGGCCTTGGGCTGGGCGTGGCAATGGGTGGCGCGATTATCGCCGCACGCCGCCGCCAGCAGCGAGGACAGCGCCGGCGCCGAGACGGCCACCAGCATCGCAAACAGCGCGATCCTGACTATCCCGGCAATCTGCCTCCTGCTCCAGCCCACGATGGCTCCCACAATGCAATCTCAATAAGTGGCATTGTAGGTACACGTTTAATGAGGCGATATGCCCTAGATCAAGTTTTTACTTGCCCACAGCAGGGTGGAACTGATATCGTAAATATTTCATTCCTGATAATGAGTCATGGTTGATCTGGTGGCTTTCGAGTTGCTTGGCCTGCTGCTTGGCCTGGCGTGCCTGCCAAACTGGCTGGTCGCCAGATGGTATGCCGCACATGGCTCACGGCCAGCGCTCAGGCGCTCCCATTTCATCAATTGCGTGCTGGCCTTGGTCGGCCTTGCCCTGATGGCCGGCGCCCTTGCCCTCGAAATGCGGCACGCCAAGCCCTTGCTGACCTATGCGTTCGGCCTGCTGGGCATTGTGGGCCTGCTGGTGTCGGTGGTGCTGCACACCTTCGACAAGGATTAGGCCGCCGGCATGCGGAGCCAGTCGGCCGCTTCCATCACATAGGGCGCAAACAGGAAATCGCGGATGCCGGCAAGCTGGCCGTCCTGCCAGGCGAGCAGGACGAAGTGCGACGGCTTGTCCGTCGTGCCATGGCGGTCAAAGACCAGCATGGCCATGCGTCCCTCCACCGCCCCCAACGCGAAGCGCCACTTCGGTTCCCCGGCATAGCGCGTGAAATATGGCTTGACGCCATCGCGCCCCTTCAGGCGAAGCCTGTTGACCAGCTCCAGTTGCACCTCCTCGGCGAGCATGGCCCGGATCGCGTCGAAGTCGCCGCACTGGAACAGCCGGACGTAATGTGCAACGCGTTCGCGGCCGGCTTCCGGCAGCAGCGGCACGCGCGCGTCCGCCACCTGCCCTGCCAGCTGGCGCAAGGCGAGACGCCCGCGCTGGAGCGCCGACTTGGCGGCGGCCGGCGTGCAGCCGGCAATTGCCGCCGCCTCTTCCACAGAATGCCCGAGGACGTCCTTCAGGATGACCGTGCAGCGCTGCAGTTCCGGCAACTGCATGAAGGCCTGGAAGCCAACCGTGAGAACCTCGGCTTGCGGCATGGCTGCATCGCCTTCCATGTTGTCCAGCAGCGGCACCACATTGCTGCGGGCGCGCTGGCGCAGGAAATCCAGGCAGGTATTGTGGGCGATGCGCAGCAGCCAGCCGCCCAGGTTGTCCACCTCCATGCCTTCGGTACGTGCCCGCAGGGCCTTGAGCAGGGCATCCTGCAGCACGTCCTCGCCATCGACCGCCGAACCGGTCATGCGGGCGCAGTAGCGGTGCAGCCGCGGCCTGAATTCCTGCAAGCGTGCTTCGAATTCCTCGTCGTTCATGCTATCTGGCCCAGGACGGAATCAAAACTGGCCAGCTCGCGGATGCGGGGGAAACAGGCCTGCATGCGCGGGTCGGCCCGCATGGCGTCGACCGCGCGCGGCGAATCCCATTCCGAACAAATGGTCACGCTGCTGCCGTCGAGCGCCGCAATCAGGCGGCTGCCGCGCCAGCCCGCAAGCGTGCTGACGACTGTGTCGATGTTCCCCTTCAGCAGGGCAAGCAGTGCTGCCTGGTTGCCGGGTTCGACCTTCAGGTGGTTGATGAGGATAACAGTCCGGGTTGTCATGATGTGTCTCCCTGGTTTCGACACAGCCAAGACGAACCGGCGACCCGGAACGGATCGCGGCGCAGGAATTTATTCAGCGCTGGACGTGCAGCGTGATGACGCGGCGGGCCGGGCCGCCATCGGCAGGAGGCGCGGGCGGCGCCGGCGAATCGCCGCAGCTGCCGCAGGAACCGCAGCCGCTGCCGCAGCTCGATTCGGTATTGAAGAAGCGCGCCAGCTTGTCCTGCGGCAGGCCGCGGTTCGCCAGCGCATGGACGATCTGCTGGCGCCAGGCGGCGGGAAGGAATTTCCTCGCCGCGTGCAGCGCCGCTGCCGCCACGATGATACCGACGATGATTTCCTGCCACATGGTTCAGCCTCCCAGCGCCAGGGCGACGCGGTAAGTGATGAAAGTTGCGGTGTAGGCCAGAACGAACATGTAACCGGCCATCATCAGCGGGTACTTCATCGAGTTGGTTTCGCGGCGCACCACGGTCAGCGTGGACAGGCACTGCGGTGCGAACACATACCAGGCCAGCAGCGCCAGCGCGGTCGGCAGCCCCCAGCTGGCATGAATCACCGGCACCAGCGAATTGGCCAGTTCGTCGCCAGTCTGCGACAGTGCATACACGGTGCCCAGCGCGCCCACTGCCACTTCACGCGCCGCCATGCCCGGCACCAGCGCAATGCAGATCTGCCAGTTGAAACCGATCGGTGCAAAGATAAACTCCAGCGCGCGGCCCAGCATGCCGGCCACACTGTAGTAGATCGGCGGATGGATGGCGCCTTCCGGTGCGCCCGGGAAGCTGGACAAGGCCCACAGCAGCACCATCAAGGTCAGGATGGTGGTACCGACGCGCATCAGGAAGATCTTGGCGCGCTCGTACAGGCCGATGGCCAGGTTGCGCAGGTGCGGCCAGTGGTAGGCAGGCAGTTCCAGCATCAGCGGCTGGTTGCGCTTGGCGCGCATGGAGCGCTTCATGACCCAGGCCACCGCCATGGCGGAGATGATGCCGGCAAAGTAAAGGCAGAACAGCACCAGGCCTTGCAGGTTGAAGGTGCCCCATACTTCGCGGTCCGGGATGAAGGCCGCGATCACCAGCGCATACACCGGCAGGCGCGCCGAACAGGTCATCAGCGGCGCGATCATGATGGTGACGATGCGGTCGCGCGGATTCTGGATGGTGCGCGCCGCCATGATGCCTGGAATGGCGCAGGCGAACGACGACAGCAGCGGGATGAAGGCGCGGCCGGACAAGCCGACGCCGCCCATCAGGCGGTCCAGCAGGAAGGCCGCGCGCGGCAGGTAGCCGCAATCTTCCAGCACCAGGATGAAGAAGAACAGGATCAGGATCTGCGGCAGGAAGACCAGCACGGCGCCCACGCCGCTGAATACGCCGTCCACCAGCAGCGAGCGCAGGATGCCCTCGGACATGTGGTTGCTGAGCAGGACGCCCAGGTCGGCGACGCCGCCGCTGATCATGTCCATCGGCGCCTTGGCCCAGCTGAACACGGCCTGGAACACGCAGAACATCAGCACGGCCAGGATGATCGGGCCCATCACCGGATGCAGCACGAAATGGTCGATCTTTTCGGAGCGGTTGCCGCGGTCGTCGCCATCCTTCACGGCGACCGACAGGATGCGGCGCACCTCGCGCTGCGTCTCTTCCACCGACACGGCATCGATGGCGGACAGCGGATTGGCCACGCTCTCATAGAAAGGCCACATGCCGTCCAGCGCATCGACCAGGGCTTTTTCGCCACCGCTCTTCACCGCCACGGTCTCCACCACCGGCATGCCCAGCTCCTGCGACAGCCTGGCGGCATCGACCACGATGCCGCGCTTCCTGGCCACGTCGACCATGTTCAGGCACAGCACCATTGGCAGGCCAAGGCGCTTGATTTCCAGGGCCAGGCGCAGGTTCAGGCGCAGGTTGGTGGCATCGACCACGCACACCACCACGTCGGGCGAGCGTTCGCCTTCGCGCAGGCCGGCCACCACGTCGCGCGTGATCATCTCATCGGGAGTGTGGGCCGACAGGCTGTAGGCGCCCGGCAGGTCGAGCAGGCGGTACTGGTTGCCGGCACTGGAAGTGAACTGGCCTTCCTTGCGCTCGATGGTGACGCCGGCGTAGTTGGCGACCTTCTGGCGCGCGCCGGTGAGACGGTTAAACAGCGCGGTCTTGCCGCAATTCGGGTTGCCCAGCAGGGCCACCATAGGAAACTGCGCGATCGCTTGCGCGGCCTTTTCTACTGCACCCATTGCATTTATTCCGGTTGGATCGAGATCAGCGCAGCTTCGAAGCGGCGCAAGGCAAACGTGGCATTGCCGACTTTGATGGCGAGGGGTTCGCCGCCTGGCAGGCCACGCTTGAGCATGCGGATGCGCTCACCGGGCACGAAGCCCAGCTCCATCAGGCGGCGCGCCAGGTCGGCGCCGTCCTCGGTATCTTCGGGATTGCCCGGGGCGATATGGATCACCGTTCCGCTCTGCCCCACCGGCAGGGAATCAAGCTTGATCAGGGTAGGAGCGAGGGTCATGGCGAACTTTCCAGGGCGAAATACGACCTCGCCATTATAAATGAGAATTTAAATGAGAATTGTTCTTGAATAGGCTTGCATTGTAGTCCGGTTCGGGTAGAATGGGAACCGTAATGATAATGATTCTCAGTAACGGAATCGCAATCTTAGCCAGAAGGTAATCTCTGAAATGATCGTTTGTGTCTGCAACAACATCTCTGATCGAGAAATCCGTCAAGCCATAGATATGGGTATCAGCTCCATGGACGAGTTGCGCG
>Ga0209436_100750_pt1 | contig 13444 bp, 18 predicted proteins | sample AraplaF_Cvi_mTSA_FD_184263 | JGI IMG/M metagenome (GOLD analysis project Ga0209436, IMG submission 184263) | Arabidopsis root microbial communities from the University of North Carolina, USA - plate scrape MF_Cvi_mTSA (SPAdes) (version 2) | ecosystem: Host-associated > Plants > Roots > Endosphere...
CAATAGCTGTAGATCTGGCGGGGAATGAAACATTGCGGGAGATCGCTATAGAGTGATGGCTGTTATTCATTAGGAGGCAGCTTGTATCCAGGAGCTAATGAGGTTGTAATAGCTGTAAATCTGGCGGGTCATTATACACTGAATGGGCTGGCTATAGCATGACAGCGGCTATTTTTACTGAAGAGCAGGAGAGGGGCAAAGCTGTATTATTTGTAAAGCCGATACCTATTGCTATCAATAAAGGAGATTGCCTGGTTATTTCAATATGAATAGGCGATGCTGGCAGATCACTCCTGGGTATCCATGAAGAACCAGATGTAGTTGTAATTGTCGTGAATGATGGAAGATCTATTTTCACAGCCAGTACTATTATTTTACAAAAATTGCTATCCTCCGGCCAGGTGAAATCGGGTTGTGGGATGGAGAGGTGTATGGTGTTCCTTACAGCAATGTGAATGTCTGCCAGTATGTACTCATATAATGGTTTTCCCGGGTTGAATTCGTAACCTTCTAACGCCTTCAGATCCTGCGCGCATATCTGTCGCTCACCTGCTACATGTTGCCCGCCTTTTTGAATGACCTGGTGTAGCATAAACTTCGAAAGCCTGTAAAACCGGCTACGATCTGCTGGCATGAATGCCGCACAAGCGTTGATTAATTTTGCCATACGGATGGCAGCTATGAATGCCGGGTTTATTTTTCTTTTCCTTTTCGGAAGACATTGCTCCTTCTTATACAATTGCGATAATATTTTACTTTTTGCTGTCATAATTAATTACACACCTTGTAGGCTGAAACGCCTGTTATTATTATATTTGTAGTACCCAGTGAACAATAATAACCATTAAAATTTCAGTCTGTTGAACAATGAAAAATCTGGCGTAATTGGGAACTTTGAGAAATTCACCCCCAATGGCCAATATGGGTATTTATTCCATGAAGTGATCAGGGCAAAAGCATTGACTTCGATGATAGAAGAGTCTTCTTCGACAGCGTATCGGCTTTTAAAAAATGCGAAAATATATCTTGAAAAACCGCAGACGTATAAGTTAACGCTGGCGGAATTTTGCAGTTATTATAAAGATCAGCGGCCTGAGTGGCTGGCTTATCGTTTCTGGAAATACAGGAAGGAGGATCGGTAAAATGATAGCAGCAACTTTGAGGTATACTGAGGGTGTTGATTTATAGCAAGAATTTTTCAATAAATTTTAATGTCATGATGGAGCAGTTTTTTATCCGGAAAGCGAACGGAATGTTTATGAAAGTGGATACTGAGGCTATTGTATGTGTAGAAGCATGTGGTGGGTGTTCAAAAATTATAACAGGAGGAGAACATCATCTTGTAAACAGTACCCTGAACCAGTTGGAAGAGATATTACCTGCGGCAGATTTTTGCCGGGTGAATAGGTCGTGTATTGTTGGTATAGGTCATATTGGTAGTTTCAACCTGGAATCGATATTTATTGGAGAGCGGGAAGTGCCTTTGGGGAAGATGTATGCGGAAAAGTTTTTTGAGCGGGTAAAGGTGGTGTTTTAAATGGGTGGAGCCCCCCAAATTCCCGTATATCCATCCCCTTCATCCCCCCATTATCGATTCCTCAAACCCCATTTATCGATTCCCCAACAGATTTCTCAATTTCAAATCAATTCCTTCCTTACTATTGCAATCATACAGGCCGTGCCCGGGATAAAAGAGCGGCACCTTTTATCCCACTGTATCATTGATTTTTTAACCCTTTAAAATTTACAATCATGGCAAAATCAGAAGCAATGATCTGGAAGTCCGCTTCCGGTTCAGTTGGAAGAGAATTAACCATCACCCAGAAAAGATCGGGCAGGATCCTGATCGGAAAATACCGCAAAGGTAATTCCACTGATCCTACAGAAAAACAACAGGACATTCAGTCGAGGTTCAAAACAGGCGCCATCTATGCCAGCGCAGCTATGGGTGATCCTGACCTGAAAGCCCAATACCAGGCAGCAGCGCTGCGTAACAACAAAGACCAGAGCGCGTATAACCTTGCCCTTCGCGATGCATTTGTCGCGCCTGAAATCAAGGCCATCAATACAGCTGCTTATACCGGTGCCATAGGCAGCACCATTACGGTAACGGCTATTGATGATTTCAAAGTGAAGGCTGTGACCGTGAAAATTACAAATGCTGCCGGTGTAGTCATCGAACAGGGTAATGCGGTGATACAAAGTAATCCTAATTACTGGCTGTACACAGCTACCGCACTAAACGATGCATTACAGGGAAGTACGGTTACCGTTAGCGCGACAGATCTGCCGGCGAATGAAACGGTGAAGGAAGTGGTATTGTAATGAAGGAGGCTTACTGTAGATAATAAGTGATGTTGTAATATTTGTTGTTTGTCAATCCCCTTTAGATGTAGGTAACAGTTGCTTCCGTTCCCGGAGGTAACTTTTTTTTAAAATAGTATGTTAGTGTGAAATTCTTTAATAGCCAATATAGTAAAGCGTTTCATGTGTTTAGTTTCCTCTCTGAAGGAGATTTTCTTAAAAAAATCTATTCGTATCACATTTGGTACTATCCAATACAGGTAAGGATTTTAAGGCATTATAAAATCCTTGTCATCTTCCGGAAATCAAAAAATTTCACCAATCGATCAGTACCACTTTTGGTACTATCGGCTACTGTAAAGGGTTCTATGGCCGATAGTCCCACTTATGGCACCCCTGTTCATCGCAGTGCTTTGCTGGTAAATTTGCAAAACATCAAATTGATTTTAAAATGCAAAATTTTACAACAATTGAGAAAATGGCGTTGGCAGCTGCCCGTGAGGAACTCAATGCTGAGCTGCCACTGTTCCACCAGATCTTAAACGGTACTGACGTAAAGCATGCCGTGATCGCCTGCTTTGAAGAGTTTTTATTAGCTGATCATGTAAGTGGACAACGATTGTATTATATCAGGGAATTAAGCCGGCAGCTGAAGCAGTTGCCGCCTGACAGTCTCCCTGAAGCCGTAGATGGCGTATTACTGTACATGAATTTTAATTCTGACCAGTACCTCGCGTATAAACAGAAACAGCTATCTGAAAACATCCGCTCATTCCAAACATACCAGGAGCAATTATCACAAACACAATTGCTCCTGAAGATGAACGAACAGCAGCGGGAAAATGGAGAGCTTAGATATAGTCACCACCATCCATCCTTAAAAGATCATATCCGGAAATGGCTGTGGCACGAGATGGATTACCTTGAAAATAGGTCAAACGATCCTGAAGATCATTTGCTGTCTGGGGAATTGAACCACAACAATACTAAGATCAGGACAACTCTTTCCATAGGTGAATTGGGCTTCTTCCTGTATTTGATGATCGAAAAAGGCCCGATACAAAATAATAAGAAATCGGTAGTGGCGGCCCACTATGCCCGGATGTATGCTACAAATAGCAAGGAGATGATTTCCGCGGATAGTCTGCGCAAAAAAATGTATAGTGTTAATAGCAGCAGTGTGTCCAAAATACAGGCCCTATTCCTCGATTTATATAATGAATGCAGGCTTATTTCCGGCACCTTGTAAATAGATGTTTTGAGAAAAAGTCAGTAGGGTAAAAAACTTTTTTCGTCTCATAACTAATTTATAATGAACGCGGTACAGGCATAGTTGTCACCCCTGTCACTGTTCCCGTGTTGATTTTTTAATTTCTTTTGTACTGTCAACAAAAAACAAAAACAATGTCTACAGATTTTTCTTCAGCAGAATTACATCATTTCAAAACAGGCGTGCTGGCAGAAATGAGAATGAATAAAATGCCAGCGCATGATTTAGGGATGATGAGTGCAGGTGAACTCACATTAGCATTGCCCGCATTCGACAAAATCGCCGGCGCTAAACAGCATGACCCAAATCACGCCAGTACTTTTAAGGCAAATTACATTCGCCACCTCAATTCATTCTTCGCTCATGTGAAGATGGATGATCGCCTAAAAGCGGTGCATGTCAGCTTGTACGCCGCGCTTTTTCATGTATGGAATTGCAATCATTTCCCTGATCAGTTCTCGGTAAACCGACCTTATATACTGCAACTCTGCAAAATAGGTTCGCGGGATACCTACCTGAATGCAATGAAATTCCTGCATGCATGTGGTTACATCACCTATTACCCGGGGCGCCAGGGATATCAAAGAGCCAAGGTAAGTATAACAACGCTTACGGAAGACTCTTACCTGGCCCTGGTAAAAGTAAAGAAGAAAAGGCCCACTTCCGCGCCTGAAAAGGACCAGCCATGGAATGGCAAAACCGGGCCATATGAGATGCCTGAAAATGGGGTATACGACGGGCCTGATAAAGGGCTTCGCAAAGGCCCGGATCCAGGTCTGATTAATAAACAAATAAACAATGAAACAGAGAGTAAACAAATTCACGCACAAAAACAGTCATCTTTAAATGAAGAAAAAAAGCCAACAATCGAAAAAGCCACGCTATGGTTTTCGCAAAGAGGCCAAACGCCTCAGGAGGCCCGCCGCTTTTTTTATCATTACGAAGCCATTAACTGGACACTCAGAGGGAACCCGATAACTAACTGGGAGGCCGCTGCCATAAAATGGTGTGAAAACGTCAAAAACTTTAACCATGATAAACCAGGAAAACTTCACACAAACAACAACAAAGATTACAGTAAGCCCTTTTGATTATCATTTCATGCTGCAAAAAGTGTCTGCTGTAGGGAAGGATATGTTTGGAAGGGATTTTACCATCGAAGACGCCGATAAGCCTGTGATCACGCGACTGTTATCTTACTTCCTGAAAGATGAAAATGTTGCAGCGGCTGAGCATATTGACCTTAACAAAGGACTGATGGTCATGGGGCCGGTGGGCTGTGGAAAGACATCGCTGATGAAGGTAATGAGTAATTATTGCGCGTCAAAAGACAGGCCTGTTTTTCGTTCATGCAATGAGGTGATCATAGATTTCAATAGCAAAGGTTATGATAGTATTGAACAATATACCAAAGGATCTTTTGTGTATTATTCGGCAGTGCCGCGGGTATATTGTTTTGATGATCTTGGCCTGGAAGGTACAGGGTATTACTATGGCTGTAATGCGAATGTGATGGGTGAGATCCTGCTTTCGCGGTATAATTACTTCATTTCGCGGCATATGGTCACGCATGTGACGACGAACCTGAATAGTGACGAATTGGAAAGCATTTATGGAAACCGCCTCTGTAGCAGGATGAGGGAGATGTTTAACCTGGTTGCGTTTAGTAACAGGTCGACAGATAAGCGAAAATGATGATTACTTCAATGATTAAACGAAAAAAAATGAAGTATCCTGATTTTGTTAAACTGGTAGCAACAGATGCTTTCAATGAGTCGAGGATCCTGGACATTTGTGGACAGCGGTATAAGGCAGTTGCTTATGATTATTCCATAGACCGGGCTATAGAACTGGCTACTTACTGGCAGGTACAGCAGGTTTCATATACCCGGATCGTGCATTTGAGAAATTGGATCAGGGATAATGAGGAATTGCAGGTGCCGGAGGTAGGGATGAAGAGCATGCTGGGATGTAAGGAGTTTGTGGATAGAGTAATTGTGGCGGATTTTGTGGCGGCGGGAGGGCGTAACCGGGAGGCGTTTATGGCGGAATTGAGGGAGAATGAGCGGGTGTTTTTTGAGGAGGAGTTTATTAGTACAGCGTGAAGTAGTGTGGGGGAGTAGATATTTTAGTTAGGGGGATAATCATAGGATGTTGGTGAAAGGGCCTGGTAATCCTGCCGGGTCTGTATTTTTAGAATTCAACTAATTGTGACAAACTACGGGAAAAGGTCTGGTATTCCTGCCGGGCCTGAAATTAAAAATATTGATAGCTGTGTGTGAAGAGATTTATTAGTGAATGTTCGTTCTATGAGAAAGGGCCTGGTATTCCTGCCAGGCCTGAACTAAAAGATATTAATAGGTGCAGTTTTTTTGGGTATTAGCTGTTTGGGTTTTCATAAGTTGAAATAAGTTTAGGCCAAAGGGCCTGGTATTCCTGCCAGGCCTGAAATTAAAGATATTATTAGGTACAAATTCATCAGGTATAGCTTTTTTGGGTTTACAAAACGTGGAATTGAGTTTAGGGCAAAGGGTCTGGTATTCCTGCCAGACCTGATCTTTAAGACATTATTTCGTTTCTTTTTTTTAATAAGGCTCAATAAAAATGACCTGGTATTCTTACCGGGTCAGCTATTTTCAACACCCTAACGCTTGTATTATTTTTTCTACTCAATTCTCAAACTGTACTTCCCATTGCAGTGTATTATTGTTATTTCATATATTATTCACTTATTAAATTTGCATATGAACAACCCATTAGTCATTCGAAACTTCGTGACGACAGATTGCATTTGCATCCGTGGTCGCGTGTATCGATGAAGTTAGCCAAGATGCAATCGTCGTATTGTTAGTAAACCCATTATTAACGATCCATATTGCGTCTTTCATGAGAACCCGCTTTAATTTGCAAATACAACTTAATGCCTTCTGGACGATCAGGATGGCAGACAAAAACATAAAACCTCATCATGTTACCCTGTACATCAACTTATTGTTGAAATGGCAGCAACAGGAAAATAACCCGGAACTCCACATCAAATCATCCGATATGTTGTACGAATCTAATCTTGGATCAAGGAGTCTGTATTTCCGTTACATGAGAGAGCTTCAGGAAGGAGGCTATATCAATGCTTACCGCAAAGGGAGGCACGGAGCTATTGTAGAGATGAAAATCCTACGCAATCCTGCGGATGAGCAGATCGTATCCTAACCCCGTACGAAGAGCCATGAGCAGGATGATGAGGATGTTGAAGTTGGATTTTATAATGTAAAAGTACAAGGTTGCTTCCGGGTGGTACCGGATAGCAACCTTTTTTTATGCGGTGAATGATATAGTTATGTTAATGTGGAGATTTCATTTCTGCATGACCCATTTAGGAGGATGCATATTTGGGGGCCTGGATAATTAAGAACTTACAATTTCTCAATAATCCCCAAAGATTTTTGAATTAAAGTCTCCACGGCGGCGCCGCCATCCTTAGAAAACTCCTTTTTCACCCTATTCGCCACAATCGCACTGATAGACAGGCAATCATGCCCCAGGATCCTGCCCATTCCATAAATCCCGGATGTCTCCATCTCAAAATTTGAAATAAAATGATCCCCGTCTTTAAACGCCGTCAGCTGATCCAGCAGATCCGGATGGGAAAGCTTCCCCCTCAGCGCACGACCCTGTGGTGCATAAAAACCAGGACATGTAATGGTGATACCAGCATGATATCCATCCTTAAATTGATTTGCAAGGGCTTCAGAGGCGCTAAAAAGGGTTGGACTGGCACTGCCTGGCTTGATCACCACCTGCTTACTAAAAGCCGCTAAAAGGTCCTTTTCTGCCACTGTATTTTCAAACTGGTACCAGGGCAGCAGGTTATCCAGGCCCAGGCCATGGGAGGATACGACAAAACTATCTACCGGAACACTTGCCTGCAGGGAACCGGAGGTACCCAGGCGGATCACTTTCAGGGCAGTCAGCTGGGCTTTTACCGTCCTGGAGGTAAAATCTATATTCACGAGGGCATCCAGTTCATTCAGCACGATATCGATATTATCAGTGCCGATACCGGTAGACACCACAGAAATTCTTTTTTTCCCGATATACCCGGTATGCGTGACAAACTCCCGGTGTTGACGGGTCACTTCCACTTTATCGAAGTGTTTGCTTACCACTTCAACCCTGTCAGGGTCGCCTACAGTAATGATTGTGTCGGCTAATTCCTCTGGTCTCACATCAAGATGATACACGGCTCCACGGCTATTGAGGATCAGTTCAGATTCGGCAATTCGATTATTTTCCATGAAAAAAATATATTTAGTTTGAAAAATATTTGGCAAATATCAGAAATTTACTACTTTTGCAATCCCAATAATTGATGGGGCAAACAAAAAAACGGTATCGTGGCCGAGCGGCTAGGCTGAGCTCTGCAAAAGCTCCTACAGCGGTTCGAATCCGCTCGATACCTCTGGAAAACGGGATCACATTTATGTGATCCCGTTTTGTTTATAGCAATTTACAGTTTAGAGATGGATTCGTGATTCTTTTGAAGAGAATTTAAAATGACACACCATCATATTTAGAATTATTTTTTCAAATAATATATTTTACTAACTTGTGCGACGATTTAGTAAAACGGAAACTGTATTGATAACCCGTAACACTTAGTGACAATAGCATCATAAACCTTGACCTATATGTAAGCGAACATCACTTAGGGCCTTCGAGTAAATTGTTCAATAATCTAATAGCCGTTTTTCAGACTTTTAAATGATTTATGTAAATGAATGTTACGTCATTGAATGTCATTGTTATGCCTATAACTGATGCAGTTACCTATGCTTTCATTGTTATTTTAATCTTTGTTTAACAAAACCTATATAAACATGAAAAAAATCCTATTCGCGCTAATTGCCAGCGCATGTTTTCAGTTGAGTGCCCATGCACAGTCTCCCTATAATGTTGCCATGGAAATTCTTCCTAATCCAGTTTTTAGTGGTCTTGTTTATAACTATAGTTTAGCTTTTCAAATACTCCAGATGCCATATAGTGAGGGGCCAGTATATTTTGATGAATCAAAACTGCAAACTAGTCTTGGTCCAGGCCGAACAATTCTGATACCTCTCCCAAGCAAAGTATCGTCAGATTATCCACTCAAGGTGGCGATTGCAGCGGGGCACGATTTGATTCGATTTTTTAATCCCATATCTATACCATTTAAAGTCAGGGTTACGCTGAAAGTAAAAACAAGTCCTTCTACCTGGGATACGCATATGTCAGAATGGGTGACAGCTGATCCCTTTAGTATGACTTTTTTGCATGTTCCTTTGTTTAACCAGTCCTATAACGGTTTTGTCTTTACAGAAAATACAACAACAGTTTTACAGATGGGATTTGATGTGGTAAATTAGGTGCAATTAGCATTTTAAAAGTAGGAAAGGGGGGCTCAAAACTAAGAAAAGAGCCCCCCTTTTTTTAGTTAATATGAGAAGTAGGCCATAGCAAAGGTCTTACTGTAACACCACTGCTTAGGTATTAGAATAAAAAAGCAATCCAGTAAGCAACCTTCGTTATTCTTATACTTTCTTGTATTTTATTGCTGGTGTTGGCGCCGTTGACAATTATCATATTTAATACAAAAGCAACCGAAAACTGAATTAATAATTATGACAAAGGTATGATTCTTCATATGGAATATTGTCAACGACGCTTGGGAATTATTTTAAATGGCGCATAAAATGGCGATTATGCATCCATCTTTATTTATTAATTTTCAACCAATCTTCATATGAAACAACCCCCAGTTCAGGTTTGCTGTCACCTTCCAGAACATGTATGAATTCTAGTTGATTTCCGTCAGCATCATCAAAATAGATGGCTAGTGCAGGCATCCATGCAAACACCATAGGTTGATTGCTCCCATTTTTTAAGAAGTTATAAGCTTTGAGCCCGTTCTTTTCTAAAAAGATATTGGCATTGTTTAAAATAAAATCCTTGCTACAGTTAAAAGCAAAATGTCTTCGTTGCAAATTCTCTTTTTCTTCCCATAAGCCTAGCATGGCTTGTTTATTTTCTCCAATCCAAAGAAAAGCTATGGGTCTTGAGTCATCATAATGGGCCAATTGTAAGCCCAATATTTCTGTATAAAATTTAACGGCTTTTTCTAAGCTGCTAACCTGGATGTGTGTTTCGTATAGACCTTCTATCATGTTTTAATTTCTTTAAATGTTCACATATATTTTACCTGAAGCTATTCTATATGCTTCTTTTAAAACTTTTAATTACCCGGACAGCCATAACAAATTGAAATCATGTCTTCGGTTTATTAAATTCTTCTTTGTTGTAACCCATGCATCGCAAGTATTTCCCTATTAATAATGTGGAGCGTTCTTTTTGTTGATGATCATCTTAAATTACATGTTTAGTTTATCGACCAATTGCTCTTTCTCCATACAAAGTCATTACTGTACTAGTAGCCACAGCCACCATTTTACCTTCTTTATTGGTAATTTCACAAATGTAATGGCTTACATTTTTCCCTTTTTGTAAAGGCTTTGCTTTTGCCATCAGTACGTCATCAAAAACAGGGCGATAAAAGTTTATTTTCAGTTCGATACTTGTGAAAGATTGTCCTTCTTCTATAAAAGTAGAATGTGCTGTACCAATAGAAGCGTCTGCTAATTCGCTAATTAAACCGCCATGCGTAGTACCTTGTTGATTGGCATGCAACTCTTTTTTTGTGTTTATGCTTACTGTTGCTGTTCCCAACCCTATTTCTTCTATATTCATCCCAAGCGTTTGCGAAATAGGTGTCGGATATTGCAAGTGTGTCGTCATTTCAGGATTCAATGATTTGCTCACCATTTTGTTTAAATATTTGAGAATGGACAGTTTCATTGTTTTTATTTTTAAAATAAACCAAATGGTCTTTTATTTGGCAAAAAAATTAAGTTTTTAAATTCATTATCAATTTTTCTAAGAAAGTCATAGCCACCTTTAGTTCAGTCATCCGGTTGTTCACTTTTGCCTGCATAAAAGCCCCTTCAATCATCGAAATCATAATCACTGCAATTTCCTCAGGGTTAGTATCTTTTCTGATTTCATTTCTTGAGATGCCACGCTTTACTTGATTTTCTATGGAGGTGCGCCAAATATCCAGCGCTTTTTGTACACTTTTTTTTAGTTTTGGATGGGTGTCATCCACCTCTGTAGCCGTGTTCAAAATAGGGCAACCCGCTTGTAAATAAGGGTATCTAAAGTAATTTCTATACGTATTAGGGTATACTAACAATCTTTCGATAGAATTATCTGTAGCTAAAATCCTTTCTTTCATGTGTTGTGTAACCTTTCCAAAATTGTAATCAAAAACAAGCAAAGCAATCTCATCTTTGTTTTCAAAATTTCCATAAATACATCCTTTTGAAAGTCCTGTTACCTCCATCAAATCATTGATGGAAGTGCCAGCATAGCCTTTTGTATTAAATAAGGAAGCTGTACTTTCAATAATCAATTGTTTGGTATTTTCAGATTTGGATGTTTTCATTTTGTAAAAAACTTTATGCGGTTACAAATTTAATAAAAAAAGAACAACCGGTCTTTTTTTATACCTAAAATTAAATTTGCTTTAATTTCATTTTCAAAATAGGATAGTTCTTCCCCATATCATCGAATTCTGTTCTGTCATATACCTCAAACCCCATTTTTTCATAGAATAGTTTAGCGCTTGTATTCTGCTCATTGACATCTACTTTATTTATGTGGAAATTATTAATTGCAAAGGCTGTCATTCTTTGTCCGTAACCTTTACCAATATTATCCGGACTTAAAAACAGCATTTCGATTTTTTGTTCGTGCACTCCAATGAAGCCAACTACTTTGTCATCTTTAATTAGGCAGGAAACATCAAGCTGTGTAAAATCGAATGTTTGAAGCATTGCCTTTATTTCAAGAAAATCATCTTTCTGCAAAAAATGATGTGTAGCCAGGACTGACTTTTCCCAAACATCAAGAATTTGAATGCTATATTCAGGTTTATATTTTACAATATCCATAATAATCTAAAAAATTAGACTGCAAATTTACAAAAATAAACCAATCAGTCTTTAAATAAATAATAGCCAAACAATGAGCGAATCAGGAATGCCCCGAACTTACAGCTATTGGTGCAAAAAAGAGCGTGAACTACTAAGACTTTAATACTGGAGAATAATTATTTCTCCAATATCCTCTTTCTATGATTTAACCCCCAATTATGAAGTGCTTCAATTACATCGCCAAGCGTATAAACATAATCACTTGTAGTATATTCAATCAAAACAGGAGAACTATCATATACCGTCCGCTTAATGAGTTGATGGTCTTCTAAATCCTTCAATTCTTTGGCGAGAACTTTCGAGGAAATTTTGGGAATGCTCCTTTCGATTTCCCGAAAGCGTTTATTACCCCCCATCATGGATATGAGAATTAAGATTTTCCACTTTCCGCTTATTACATCAAGCGCATCTCTTACGGTCAGCATCCGCGCCGTACACTCATTTTTATAGTCTGTTTCTTCCTTTTTTTTCATACTGCTTACCTTTATGTAAGTGCTTACCTTCGGGTAACTGCTTACTTTTAGTAAGCAAAAGTAAATAGTTTTGCATTATCAAAAATATTAACGCACAAGATTTATTTCAAGCAATTAATTCTTTTAAAATGACAAAACAGATTGACTTTGGACAAAACGCCAATAAAAAAGAAAAGCGGAATTATTGGATAATTTCAATTATTGCAATGGTTTTGATTATTGTACCTTCCTACTTCGCACCAAGAGCGTATTTAATCCAGTCTGTCAAAAGTTTACAATTTCCCGATTATTTCCCTCTTGAATTGGATATTTTAAAAATCGTAGGGGCTATCCTTATCCTTGTTCCGGCTATTCCAACAATGTTCAAGGAATGGGCGTATGTAGGGTTCGGCATACTGTTACTGTCCGCGAGTTTGGCTCACGGAATTGTCGATGGATTTGTAAAGGGGGTCGCTCCGCTTATACCATTTGCATTGCTTGCGGTATCATATTATTGGTTCCGAAAACTGAATTATGAAAAATAGTTTATTGGTAACAGTTTTCTCCCTGCTTTTCTTCACGGCTTGTGGACAGGAAAAGCAACTAAAACAATTCACACAAACAAGAAGCATAACAATGGAAAATAAAATGAAAATAGAAATATGGTCGGACATTATGTGCCCGTTCTGTTATATCGGAAAACGAAATTTTGAGACAGCTTTATCGCAGTTCCCTAATAAAGCGCAAATTGAAGTGGAATGGAAAAGCTTTCAGCTTGACCCTGCTATGCCCGCTGTACCAAAGTACCAGGACGATATGTATATGTTTGTAGCCGACCGAAAAGGAATGAGCTATGAACAATCAAAAAAGATGCACCAGGACTTGATACAGTACGCTAAAAGTGTAGGACTTGAATATAACCTGGACAAAGCCCTTGTTACCAATTCTATGAAAGGTCACCGTATCATACAATTTGCAAAGACAAAAGGATTGGGTGACAAAGCGGAAGAAACATTGTTTTTTGCCTATTTCACGCAAGGTAAAAATCTGGATGACAATAACACACTCATTGAGTTGGGAAAGGAAATCGGTTTAACGGAAAGCGAAGTAAATATAGCATTGACAGACGCTTTGTATGCGAAGAAAGTAGAGGACGACAGCCGGGAAGCACAGGCATTAGGCGTAAGAGGCGTGCCTTTTTTCGCAGTGAACCGTAAATATGCCATAGTAGGAGCGAAGCAACCTGATGAAATTTTGCAAACGCTTGAAAAATCCTTTGCCGAATGGCAAAAGGAAAATCCCCCAGCCAAACTAGAGATTATTCAGGGGGAAAG
>Ga0209436_100753_pt1 | contig 13414 bp, 8 predicted proteins | sample AraplaF_Cvi_mTSA_FD_184263 | JGI IMG/M metagenome (GOLD analysis project Ga0209436, IMG submission 184263) | Arabidopsis root microbial communities from the University of North Carolina, USA - plate scrape MF_Cvi_mTSA (SPAdes) (version 2) | ecosystem: Host-associated > Plants > Roots > Endosphere ...
CTGGCGTAGTTGCGGGACCGGCCCTGCGCCAATGATGGCGGGCATGCCCGGTGCACCGGGTGCTGGCGGTATGGTCATCCCGGCCGGCGGTGTCGTTTCCGGCGGCGGTCTGCCGATCATGGCCGGTGCTGGCGCCGGTGTTCCCGGCATGCCGATGCAAGGCGGTGTCGCTGTCGCACCTGGCGTGCCGATGGCACCAGGAGCGGCGATGGCGGGCATGCCGTTGGCAAGCGGTGGCGCGGTGCAGGCTGGCGGGGTTCCGGGCGGCATGTTGAGCGGTGTTGCGGTGCCAGGCGTGCCGGGCGGCGTGGCCGTGCCGGCTGGAGGCTGGGTGCAGGGGCCTGCGCAAGGCTTCCATGGCGGCGCCAATAATGAGGCGGCCCAGCGCGCATCCCTGATCAGCGCCAAAGAGCCATTGATGAATTTCCTGGCGCAGTTGCAGCGCGGCGTACCTTCGGGAGCCGTGTTTGCCAGCGCCGACCCGGGCGCGATGCCGGCACCAGGCGTTGGTGTCAACCTGGCCCCCGGTTTCACGTCCGGCCCGATCCAGGCGGGCGGCGGCGCGATGCCGGCGCCGGGCTTTGCCGCGGGCGCGCCGATGAGCAATGTGTTCCTGCTGCCGCAGATCAAGGAGCAGGCGCCGGCCGGCAGCCTGACCCGCGCCGACGAAGGCACGATTGACCTGTTGTCGGCGGTGTTCGACACCGTGTTCCGCGATTCGAGCATTTCGCCTGAAATCCGCGACCTGATCCGCTTCCTGCAGATTCCAGTGCTGAAGGCTGCACTGGTCGACAAGAATTTCTTCTTCCAGGAAGCGCACCCGGCGCGCCGCATGATCGACCTGCTGTCGCGCATGGGCTGGGAGCAGCACAAAGACCCGGACGACCCGCTGTACAAGGCAATGCAGCGCAGCGTGGAAAAGGTCAGCCAGGACCACGAAGAAGAGTTGACCGTCTTTACCGAGGCGGTGAACGAGCTGGAAGCCTCCATCAAGGCGGAGGAGGCCGCAGCGGCTGCCGCCATGGCGGAACCGATCGCCAAGGCGCTCAAGCAGGAAAAAATGTCGGTGGCCGCCAAGTCGGCCAAGGATGCCGTGGCCCTGCGCATCGGCACCGGCGAGGTGGTGGCGATTGTCGAAGCCTTCCTCGAAAACAAGTGGGTGTCGGTGCTGACCATCGCCTACAGCGTTGAAGGCGAGAAGCCGGGCGCCGTCAATAACGCCACCCAGACCATGGATGACCTGATCTGGAGCGTGCGTCCGAAGATTACCCAGGACGAGCGCAAGAAACTGATTGGCAAGCTGCCGACCTTGCTGTCCACCCTGAACAAGTGGCTGGACGTGATCAAGTGGCAGGAGCCGGACCGCCTGCAGTTCTTTGCCGAACTGGCGGAATGCCATGCCTCGATCGTGCGTGCACCGATCGAAATGTCGCCCGAGCGCCAGGTTGAAATCGCGATGGAAGTGGCGAAGAAGGATGCCGAGCGCCGCATGCAGCTGCAGGCGGTGGCTGAAGTCAAGGCAGAAGAAGCGCCGCCTCCGGACGACGACGCCAGCATCGAAGTGGACAGCCTGACGCGCGGCATGTGGCTCGAGTTCGACCAGGAAGATGGCACCCAGCGCAAGGTCAAGCTGGCCTGGATCAGTCCACTGAAGACGCTTTACATCTTCTCCACCACGGGGCGCCAGGAGGCGTTCTCGATCACGGGCGAGGCGATGACCGAGCAGTTCCGCAAGGGGACCGTGCGCCTGATCCGCACTGAGGGTGTGGTGGCTGCCGCGCTGTCGGTGGCAATGGGCGGTGTCGCTGCCGTCAACGACGATCACCACGACTTGCCGGCGAACGGCACTTCTGCTTAAGTTTTGCGCAGGGCGGCCAGCAGGCCGTCCGACGCGTCCTCAATGTAATCCAGCACCGTATCGAAACCATTCGCGCCGCCATAGTATGGGTCGGGCACCACCTCCGAGCCGGAGTGCGACGCATATTCCATGAACAGCCTGACCTTGTGGCGGTATTGCGCAGGGCAGCTGCGCTGCAGTATTTCCAGGTTGTCGTGGTCCATCGCCAGCACATAATCGAAGCGTTCAAAGTCTTCGGCAGCCACTTTGCGGGCGCGCTGTGAGCTCAGGTCATAGCCGCGGGCGGCCGCGTGGCTGGTCGAACGCGGGTCGGGCGCGTTGCCAATATGGTATGCATGGGTGCCCGCCGAATCGATGTGCAAATCGAGTCCGGCGGCTTGCGCGCGGGCCCGGAATACACCCTCTGCGGTGGGGGAGCGACAAATGTTACCCATGCATACAAACAGGATGGCGGTTCTGGTCTTCATTTTGTTCTTGCTATACAGGGAAAATGGTATGATTAGCCACTTTTTTAACACGTCCCAGCGGGCGAAGTACAGATAAAACGTGCGTCTATCTTCCATTAAATTGTCGGGATTTAAGTCGTTCGTCGATCCCACCAATTTCCATGTGCCCGGCCAGCTGGTCGGCGTGGTTGGTCCAAACGGTTGCGGCAAGTCCAATATTATCGACGCTGTGCGCTGGGTGCTGGGTGAATCGAAAGCCTCGGAGCTGCGCGGCGAGTCGATGCAGGACGTGATTTTCAACGGTTCCACCCATCGCAAGCCAGCCGGCCGCGCATCCGTGGAGCTGGTGTTCGACAACAACGAGGGCAAGGCGTCCGGCCAGTGGGGCCAGTACGCCGAGATCGCGGTCAAGCGCACGCTGACGCGCGACGGCACGTCCACCTACTACATCAACGGCCAGCCGGTGCGCCGGCGCGACATCACGGACATCTTCCTGGGCACCGGCCTGGGTCCGCGCGCCTACGCGATTATCGGCCAGGGCATGATCTCGCGCATCATCGAGTCGCGCCCGGAAGAACTGCGCGTGTTCCTGGAGGAGGCGGCCGGTGTATCGAAGTACAAGGAACGCCGCCGCGAAACTGAAAACCGCCTGCATGACACTCGGGAAAACCTGCTGCGCGTGGAAGACATCCTGCGCGAACTGAATAACAACCTGGAAAAGCTGGAGGGCCAGGCTGCGGTGGCGACCAAGTTCCACCAGCTGCAGTCCGACCAGGAAGAAAAACAGAAGCTGCTTTGGCTGCTGCGCAAGAACGAGGCGCAGGCCGAGCAGGCGCGCTACTTCCGTGAGATGGAGCAGGCGCAGAATGACCTGGAAGAACAGACCGCGAAGCTGCGCAATGTGGAGTTGACGCTGGAGCAGATGCGCCAGGCGCACTTCGCCGTCGGCGACCGCCTGCACCAGGCGCAGGGCCACCTGTACCAGACCAATGCCGAAATCGGCAGCCTTGAGGCGCAGATCAAGTTCGTGATCGAGTCGCGCACCCGTTTGCAGCAGCAGCTTGCCACGCTGACCGCGCAGCGCGACCAATGGTCGCAGCAGGCGGAGGAATACGGCGGCCAGGTCGCTGAAGCGGAAATCAACCTGGAGGAGCTGTCGGCGCGCGTGGAAGAGGCGCGCATGCTGGCCGAGCAGAAGGGTGAGTTGCTGCCGGTGCTGGAGCAGGAGTGGCGCGAGGCGCAGACCAGGAGCACGGAATCGCGCGCCCGCATCATGCAGGCGCAGCAGCAGCTGGAACTGGAATCGGCGCACCAGCGCAATGCTTCCAATATCCTGGCTGGCCTGGCGACGCGCAAGGAGCGTCTGCAGCAGGAGAAGGGCGGGCTGGCGATGCCGGATTCGTCGCACCTGTCGAACCTGAAGATGCAGCTCGAAGAAAAGCAGCAGTCGCTGGAAGAGCAGAACATGATGCTTGAGGAAGCGCTGGAGCAGCAGCCCAAGCTTGAAGAAGAGCGCCAGGCAGCGCAGGCGGCGGTGCAGTCCGAATCCGCCGCGACTCATCAGCTGGAAGCGCGTCTGAACGCGCTGCGCCAGCTGCAGGAGCGCGTCCAGACCGAAGGCAAGATCACCCCATGGCTGCAAAAGCATGAACTGAACGAGCTGCCGCGCCTGTGGCAGAAGCTGGACATCGAGCAGGGTTGGGAAACCGCGCTGGAAGCAGTGCTGCGTGAACGTACCTCGGCGCTGCAGGTATCGAATATCGAGTGGGCCAAGCACTTCTTCAACGATGCACCGCCGGCCAAGCTGGCGCTGTTTGCACCTGCGGTTGCCGCCGCCGCGCCTGCCGCATCCGGCGACGCGAACCTGCGTCCGTTCCTCGACCTGCTGAAGCTGAACGACCCGGGCTTGCGCGGCGTGCTGCAGGACTGGCTGCACAACGTGTTCCTGGCCGACGACAACGCCAGCGCCTTTGCCGCGCGGGGCACGCTGCCGGCAGGCGGCTGCTTCGTCACGAAGCAGGGCCACATCATTACCCAATCTTCCGTGCGCTTCTATGCGGCGGACGACGAGCAGGCCGGCATGCTGGGCCGCCAGCACGAGATCGACAACATCACCAAGCAGCTGCGCGCGCAATCGATGCTGGCTGAAGAAGCCCGCAGCCGCGCGGTGCGCGCCGACGCGGCACTCGGCAATCACGGCCGCCTGATGACCGAGCTGCGCGCCAAGGTGCAAAGCCTGACCGCCAGCGTGCATACGCTGCAGCTGGAAGTGGTCAAGCTGTCCGAAATCGAAGCCCGCTTCAACCAGCGCAGCAACCAGATCGAGGCTGACCTGGCCGAAATCGCCGCGCAGGAAGAAGAACAGATGCAGGTCAAGCTCGAATCCGAAGAGAAGTTCGAGCAGCTCGACATGGAGCTGGGCAACCTGCAGGGCGAGCACGAAGACGGCCAGACCGCCTTCATGCAGAAGGAGCAGCGCCTGGCCGACGCCCGCGAAGCCTTGCGCGAACTGGAACGCAAGGCGCAGGAAGCCGAATTTGCCGAGAAATCGGGCCGCAACCGTATCGATGAACTGCGCCGCAGCATCGCCACCGCCACCGCGCAAGTGGCGCAGGTGACGGAAAGCCTGCAGGCCGGCAAGCTGGAACTGGAAGGGCTGGAGGCGGGCACCGCCAATGAAGGCCTGCAGGACCTGCTGGACCGCCGCACGCAGCAGGAACGCGCGCTGGCCGACGCCCGCCATGAACTGGACCAGATCACGCAGCAGCTGCGCCAGTTCGAAGACTCGCGCATGCAGTCCGAGCGCAGCCTGCAGCCGCAGCGCGACAAGATCACCGAAATGCAGTTGAAGGAACAGGCTGCGCGCCTGAACCAGGAGCAGTTCGCGCAGCAACTGGCGGAAGTGCAGGCCGACGAAGCCGCGCTTGCCGAAAAACTGCATCCGGACATGAAGGCGTCCTACCTGCAGGGCGAGGTGACGCGCCTGACCAATGCCATCACCGCGCTGGGCGCAGTCAACCTGGCGGCGCTGGACGAATTGGCCACCGCTTCGGAGCGCAAGAACTTCCTCGACTCGCAGAACCGCGACCTGACCGAAGCGATCGCGACCCTGGAAGATGCGATCACCAAGATCGACAAGGAAACCCGCGACCTTCTGCAGGATACTTTCGACCGCGTGAACCAGAGTTTCTCCGAGCTGTTCCCGATCCTGTTCGGCGGCGGCCAGGCGAAACTGATCATGACCGGCGAGGAGATCCTCGATTCCGGCGTGCAGGTCATGGCGCAGCCGCCCGGCAAGAAGAACGCCACCATCCACCTGCTGTCCGGCGGCGAAAAAGCGCTGACCGCAACGGCCCTGGTGTTCTCGATGTTCCGTTTGAATCCGGCGCCATTCTGCCTCCTGGACGAGGTGGACGCGCCGCTGGACGATGCCAATACCGAGCGCTTCTGCCGCATGGTCAAGCGCATGTCCGACCAGACCCAATTCCTCTTCATCTCGCACAACAAGATTGCGATGGAGATGGCCAATCAACTGATCGGTGTGACGATGCAGGAACAAGGCGTGTCGCGCATCGTGGCGGTGGACATGGAATCCGCCGCATCATTTGCTACAGAGGCTCAAGCCGCATGATTACAGATTTCCAAATGAGTTTGATTGCCGCCGGCGGCGTGTTCGTCGTTGGCGTCATTAGCTACAACAAATGGCAGGAGTACAAGCTGAAAAAGCGCGTCGAGCGCGCCTTTGACGGCCAGCATGACGATGTCCTGATGCGGTCCGATGACGGAGCGCGTGCCGAACCGCGCTTCCACCTCGATGACCTGCCGATGCCGGACGCCGGCTCCGGCGCCTATGGCGTGCCGGAGCACGTTGGCGGCCATGTCGGCAACGTCGCCGCACCAAGCATTGCACCGGACAGTGACGAGCCGGTGGCGCCGGTGCGCAGCGCCGACGCCGACGTGCCTGCCGAGGAACTGGCCACCTGCCTGGTCGACCCGCTGATCGATTGCCTGCTGCCGCTGGAACTGGAAGCGCCTGCCCGCGGCGAAAAGCTGCTGCCTGCGCTGCAGAAGCTGCGCTTTGTCGGCAACAAGCCGATCCACTTTATCGGCCTGGCCGTGAGCGGCGACTGGGAGCCGGTGCGCCATGGCGTGGTGTACACCAAGCTGCAAGGCGGCGTGCAATTGGCCAGCCGCAGCACCGCATTGAACGAACTGGAATACTCCGAGCTGGTGACCCGCCTGCGCAGCGTATCCGACGAAATCGGCGCCGAGCCGCAGATCCCGGACATGATCGAAGTCATGCAGGACGCGAAAAACCTGCACCGCTTCGTCGCCAACCATGACGCGCAACTGGGCGTGAACCTGGCTTCCAATGGCGCGCCGTGGAATATCGCGACCCTGCTGGGCGCGCTGGAAAAGCTGGGCTTCGATGTCCGTCCTGACGGCCGCTATGCCATGCCGGACGGCGAAGGCGGCTACCTGTTCTCGCTGTCGACCAACGTGACGCTGGCCGAGGAAACCACGTCGCGCCTGACGCTGTTGCTGGACGTGCCGTGCGTTGCCCCGGCACGCGACGGCTTCGGTTCGATGATCGGCTGCGCGAAGAACCTGATGGCGCGCCTGGATGCGACCATAGTCGACGACGCCAACCAGCCGCTGGCCGATGAAACCCTGGCCAGCATCGCCGGCCAGGTGCGAGAGTTCTACGACGACATGGCCGCTTCGGATATCCCGGCCGGCTCCACCCGCGCACTGCGCCTGTTCAGCTAATTGGAAACATGAGCAACACCCAACACGCAACACCCGCCGAACGCGCAGCCTGGCTGACCGCGGAGCTGAACCGGCACCTGCACGCCTACCACGTCCTGGATGCGCCAACCATCCCGGATGCCGAATACGACAAACTGTTCGTGGAGCTGCAATCCATCGAAACGGCGCACCCGGAACTGCAGGCGCCCGATTCGCCGACCCTGCGCGTCGGCGCGCCGCCGCTGGCGGAATTCGCCGCCGTGACGCACGCGGTGCCGATGCTGTCGCTGAATAACGGCTTCAACGATGAAGATATCGAGAACTTCGACCGCCGCGTGCGCGAAGGGCTCGACGCGGTGCAGCTGGTCGAATATGCGACGGAGGCAAAATTCGACGGCCTGGCGATCAACCTGCGTTATGAAGACGGCGTCTTCGTGCAGGCGGCGACGCGCGGCGACGGCTACACCGGCGAAGACGTCACCGCCAATATCCGCACCATCAAAGGCATTCCGCTGCGCCTGAATACCGATGCGCCGCCGCCGGTGCTGGAAGTGCGCGGCGAAGTGCTGATGTTCAAGGCCGACTTCGCGGCGCTGAACGCGCGCCAGCGCGAACTGGGCCAGAAGGAATTCGTCAATCCCCGCAACGCCGCTGCCGGAGCGCTGCGCCAGCTCGATTCGCGCATCACCGCCCAGCGCAAGCTGAGTTTCTACGCCTACGGCATCGGCGAAATGACCGGCGCTGAAATGCCGGCGACGCATAGTGCGCTGCTGGACTGGTACGCCGAATTGGGCCTGCCGGTATGCGCCGAACGCGACGTGGTGCGCGGCAAGGATGGCCTGCTGGGCTATTACGAACGGATCGGCAAGGCCCGCCCGTCGTTGCCGTACGAGATCGACGGAGTGGTCTACAAGACCAACCGTTTCGAGGACCAGCGTGCGCTGGGCTTCGTTTCGCGCGCGCCGCGTTTCGCGCTCGCGCACAAATTCCCGGCCGAAGAGGCGCTGACCACGGTGCAGGCGATCGAGGTGCAGGTTGGCCGCACCGGCGCGATCACGCCGGTGGCGCGCCTGGCGCCGGTCTTCGTCGGCGGCGTGACGGTGACCAACGCGACCCTGCATAACGAGGATGAAGTGCGCCGCAAGGACGTGCGCGTGGGCGATACCGTGATCGTGCGCCGTGCGGGCGATGTGATTCCTGAAGTGCTGTCCGTGGTGCTGGACAAGCGTCCGGCGCCGGAGCCGCTGATGTGGGCGTTGCCGACGGAATGCCCGGTATGCGGCTCGCACGTGGTGCGCGAGGCCGACGAAGCCGTGGCGCGCTGCTCGGGCGGCCTGTTCTGCTCCGCCCAGCGCAAGGAGGCGATCCGCCATTTCTGCGGCCGGCGCATGATGGATATCGAAGGCCTGGGCGACCGCTACATCGACAACCTGGTCGAATGCAACCTGGTGCATGGCGTGGCGGACCTGTATCGCCTGACGCTGGACGACCTGCTGAAAATGAAGCGCCTGGCCGACGAGCGTGACGGCACCACGCCGGAAACCGCCGCACAAGGCAAGGTGCCGACCAAGTGGGCCGAGAACCTGCTCGACGCCATCGCCGCCAGCAAGAACCCGCCGCTGGAGCGCCTGCTTTTCGCCCTGGGCATCCGCCATGTGGGCGAATCGACCGGCAAGACCCTTGCCGAATGGCTTTGCAAGCTGGAACTGATCCGCAAGGCGCCGGTCGCGCTGCTGCGCGTGCTGCCCGATATCGGCGGCACGGTGGCCGAATCGATTGCCGACTTCTTCGCCGAAGAACGCAACCAGGAAGCACTGGACGCCTTGCTGGCCGCTGGCGTCGCGCCGAAAGGCGAGCACGCGCCGAAAGCCGCGCTGCGCGAGAAGCTCGATACAGTTGCACTGCTGGCCGCCATCGGCATCCCCAAACTGACCGAGCCGCGCGCACGCCAGCTGGTGGAGCAGGGCATGACGCTGGAAGCACTGTCGCACCTGACGGTGTACAACGTATTCGGCCTGCCGGCCACGGTGGAGCAGGGCCTTGAGGCCTGGCTGCGCGAACAGGCCAACCGCGACGCCCTGGTGGCGCTGCACGAGCTGCGCGAAGCGCTGCTGGGGCAGTTGCCGGAAGTGGCCGAGGCGGAAGGCGCCATGACCGGCAAGACCTTCGTCCTGACCGGCACCTTGCCGAACATGAGCCGCGACCAGGCACAGGCCATGATCGAGGCGGCGGGCGGCAAAGTGTCCGGCTCCGTGTCGAAGAAAACGTCGTATGTCGTCGCCGGCGCGGAAGCAGGCAGCAAACTGGCCAAGGCCGAAGAGCTGGGCGTGACGATTCTTGATGAAGCGGGCTTGCTCGCGCTGCTGGGAGGCTAGGCATGGCCGTGCGTGAAATCCTGAAAATGGGCGATCCGCGGCTGTTGCGCGTGGCCGAGCCGGTGCGCGAGTTCAACACGAAAGAGCTGCATGCGCTGATCGTCGACATGTTCGACACCATGCATGCGGCGAACGGCGCCGGCCTGGCCGCGCCGCAGATCGGGGTCAACCTTCAGCTGGTGATCTACGGCTTCAAATCCAATGCCCGCTATCCCGATGCGCCGCAGGTGCCGGAAACGGTGCTGATCAACCCCGTGCTGACGCCGATCGGCGACGAGATGGAAGAGGGCTTCGAGGGCTGCCTGTCGGTGCCCGGCCTGCGCGGCAGCGTGCCGCGCTATACGCGCCTGCATTACGAGGGCTACGACCAGTTCGGCGAACGCATTGTGCGCGACGCCGACGGATTCCACGCTCGTGTGGTGCAGCACGAGGTGGACCATTTGCTGGGGATCCTGTATCCAGCACGGATCCGCGACTTCTCCAAGTTCGGATTTACCTCGGTGTTGTTCCCGGACCTCGATCCCGGCGACGACGACTGATTTGTTTGGCGGCGCCGCGAATCTGGCGTAATATCCCGGCCACTTTGTATCCTTATCAACACAACGGATTACCCAGATGAGCAACCAGTCGCAGAATAACCCGCTCGAATTCAGTGCCCGCGGCATCGCCCTCGGCATCCTCATTACGCTGGTCTTCACCGCCGCCCAGGTGTACCTGGGCCTGAAAGTCGGCCTGACTTTCGCCACTTCCATTCCTGCCGCCGTGATTTCCATGGCCCTGCTCAGCGCATTCAAGGATGCGACCATCCAGGAAAACAATATCGTGCAGACCATCGCCTCGGCTGCGGGCACGCTGGCATCGGTGATCTTCGTCTTGCCAGGCCTGCTGATGATCGGCTGGTGGGCAAAGATTCCTTTCTGGCCGACCTTTGGCGCCTGCGCCATCGGCGGCGTGCTGGGCGTGATGTATACCATGCCGCTGCGCCGTGCACTGGTGTCGCAGTCGGACCTGCCATATCCGGAAGGCGTAGCCGCGGCGGAAGTACTGAAGGTTGGCACCCAGTCGCGCGCCGGCGCCCAAGAGGGCAAGGCCGGCCTGTGGGCCGTGATCTGGGGCTCCGTGGCATCCGCCATCTTCGCTTTCCTCGGCGCGGCCAAGCTGGTTGCCGCTGAAGTGGCGCATTTCGTCAAATTCGGCAACGGCGCCACCGGCCTCGGTGCATCGAGCTCGCTGGCCCTGGTGGGCGCCGGCCACCTGATGGGTATCGCCGTCGGCATGGCCATGCTGGTCGGCCTGGTGATTGCATGGGGCATCCTGGTGCCGCTGCTGACCATGGCCAATCCGGCCGCGCCGGGCGTCTCGCTGGCAGACCACGCGCTGGGCATCTGGAGCAGCCAGGTGCGCATGATGGGCGCCGGCACCATTGGCGCCGCTGCGATCGTGACCCTGGCGACCCTGGCCAAGCCGGTCATTGGCGGCCTGAAATCCGCGATGGAGTCGGCGCGCCGCGCAAAGGCGGGGGGCGGCGACGTGCCGCGCGAAGACAAGGACCTGCCGATCTTCATCGTTGGCCTGGTGACCCTGCTGTCGATGGTGCCGGCAGGCTGGCTGCTGTCGTCCTTCCTGTCGGGCGGCCCGCTGTCCTCGATCTCGACCCCGCTGATCGTGGTCGGCATTGGTTACATCCTGATTGCCGGCATGCTGGCTGCTGCGGTGTGCGGCTACATGGCAGGCCTGATCGGTTCTTCCAATTCTCCGGTATCCGGCCTGGCCATCCTGTCCATCCTCGGCGCCGCCACTTCGGTGGGCTGGGTGGGCCGCGAAATCATGGGTCCGGACACGGCCCAGGCGCTGATCGCTTTCGCGCTGTTCGTCACCACCGTGGTGCTGGCCGTGGCCGTGATCGGTAACGACAACCTGCAGGACCTGAAGACCGGCCAACTGGTCGGCGCAACCCCGTGGAAGCAGCAGGTTGCCCTGATCATCGGCGTGTTCGCCGGCTCCTGCGTAGTGCCGCCGGTGCTGGAACTGCTGAACCACGCGAACGGCTTTGCCGGCGCGCCCAATGCCAATGCCATTTCCGACCAGCCGCTGGCCGCACCGCAGGCAACCCTGATTTCCACGCTGGCCAAAGGCGTGATCGGCGGCGACCTGAAATGGGACCTGATCGGCTATGGCGCCCTGATCGGCCTGGCCCTGGTAGCACTCGACTTCATCCTGAAGAAATCCAGCAACCGTAAATACAGCTGCGCGCCGCTCGGCGTCGGCCTGGCAATCTACCTGCCGTCGGCTGTCACCTCGCCGGTGGTAGTGGGCGCGATCGCCGGCTACTTCTTCGAGAAGGCGATGCGCAACAAGAAGCATGGTGAAGCAGCTTCCCGCCTGGGCGTGCTGGTGATGTCCGGCTTCATTGTTGGCGAATCGCTGTTCAACGTCGCCCTGGCCGGCCTGATCGTGCTGACCAACAAGGGCGAACCGCTGGCAATTGCCAACAGCATGAGCGAGGCAACCACCATGCTTATCGCGCTGGCCGTGGCTGGCGCCGTGGTCGTAGGGCTGTACCGCTGGTCCGCGAAGTCGGCCAGCGCCATCGAGGCTTGACGCAACACTTCCGGAGGTAGCCATGACGCTGTCGAGGATCGGGCAGGGCACTTGGAATATGGGCGAGCGGGCAGCCGACAAGGCTGCCGAGGTGCGCGCCCTGCAACTGGGACTGGACCTCGGCATGACCGTCGTCGACACGGCGGAAATGTATGCCGACGGCGGCGCCGAGAAAGTGGTCGGCGAAGCGATTGCCGGCCGCCGCAGCGAGGCTTACCTGGTCAGCAAGGTATTGCCGCAGAACGCTTCGCGCAAAGGCGTGGTGGCGGCCTGCGAGAAGAGCCTCAAACGTATGAAGGTCGATCACATCGACCTGTACCTGCTGCACTGGCAAGGCAGCGTGCCTTTCGCCGAAACGCTGGAAGGGTTGATCGCCCTGAAGCAGGCAGGCAAGATCCATGAGTTCGGCGTCAGCAACTTCGACCTGGCGGATATGAAGAAGGCGACCGCCTTGGCCGGCGGCGACGCCATTGAGGCGAACCAGGTGCTCTACAACCTGCGCCGTCGCGGCATCGAATGGGACCTGCTGCCCTGGTGCCAGGAGCGCGGCATCCTCCTGATGGCCTATTCGCCGCTCGAGTCCAACCGCAAGGAACAGGAACGCTTGCTGGCCGAACCGGCGCTGCAGGCGGTCGCGGCGCGCCACCAGGCCACGCCCGCACAGATTGCGCTGGCCTGGCTGCTGCGCCAGGAAGGCGTGATGCCGATCCCGAAAGCAAGCAGCGAGGCGCATGTGCGCGCCAACGCCGCAGCGATGACGCTCCGGCTGGACCAGGAAGACCTGGCCCTGCTGGACAAATCGTTCTCTCCGCCGACCCGCGCCACCCCGCTCGACGTGCTCTAACGGCGCCTGCGGCGCACGCCGGCCATGCCCAGCAGGCCGGCAACCGCCAGCAGCGCGCTTCCCGGTTCCGGCAGGTCGGCCCGCACCGCATCGATGGCCGGGCTGCTCCAGCCGCTGCTGCGGTTGGCGCCGGAAAAGGCGTAGTAGCGCACCTCGTCGAACCCTGCCGCATCGTACAGGCCAAGCAGGGCGCCGCCAGCCTGCGTGAAATTGCCGGCGCCGGTGCGCACATTGTCGTTCCATGTGCTCCAGTAGCCGTTCACGGTCAGGTAGCCGGAAGCTGCGGCAAAGGCGATGCTGCGGAAATCGCTGCCGTCTGCCCGCCTGATGCTGATGTAGGCATTGTTCCCCGATGTCGAAATGTAGTTCCCTGAAAACCAGGGACTGAGGTCCGATGGCTGGTCATAGCAGTTGATGCCTGCATAGCCGCACTGGTTGTTGTTGGCCGAACCGGTGAAATGGAACAGCAGGCCGTCCTCCACATAATCATTCGACAGCGCGAGATTTGCGCTGAAGGTAGCGGTGTGCAGCGAGGAGGGCG
>Ga0209436_100762_pt1 | contig 13344 bp, 11 predicted proteins | sample AraplaF_Cvi_mTSA_FD_184263 | JGI IMG/M metagenome (GOLD analysis project Ga0209436, IMG submission 184263) | Arabidopsis root microbial communities from the University of North Carolina, USA - plate scrape MF_Cvi_mTSA (SPAdes) (version 2) | ecosystem: Host-associated > Plants > Roots > Endosphere...
CAGGTGTCTTCCTTCTCAGCAAAGCTGGAAAAGTACCTTGGTGTAAATAAAGTGATCCCATGCGCTAACGGTACTGATGCTTTACAGATTACACTGATGGCCTTAGGTCTTCAGGCAGGTGATGAAGTGATCGTTCCTGCATTTACATATGTGGCTACAGCCGAAGTAATCGGTTTACTTGGCCTTACACCTGTAATGGTGGATGTAGACCCGGATACTTTCAATATCGATACTAACGAAATTAAGAAAGCCTTATCTCCTAAAACAAAAGCCATCGTTCCGGTACACCTGTATGGTCAATGCGCAGACATGTCTGCTATCATGGACCTGGCAAAAGAACATAAGCTTTTTGTTGTAGAAGATACCGCACAAGCGATCGGTGCTGATTATATCTACGCAGATGGTCGCAAAGCAAAAGCGGGCACTATTGGCGATATCGGCTGTACTTCATTCTTCCCTTCCAAGAACTTGGGTTGTTATGGAGACGGTGGTGCTATGTACACCAACGATGCTGCGAAAGCAGAGATGGTCAGGATGATCGCTAACCACGGACAGAGCAAGAAATACCATCATAAGGTGATCGGCTGTAACTCTCGTCTGGACTCTATTCAGGCTGCTATTCTGGAGATCAAGCTAAGTGAACTGGACAACTATTCCGCAGCACGCAATGCTGCTGCAACCCGCTACGATCAGTTGCTGGGAGGAATTGATGCCATCGTCACACCTGTAAGAAGTACTGCTTCTACACATGTGTTCCACCAGTACACCATCAAGGTGAAGAATGGCAAAAGGGATGCATTACAGCAATACCTGAAAGAAAAAGGAATTCCTTCAATGATCTATTATCCGCTGCCGCTGAATGAGCAGGAAGCTTTCCAGCAGCTGGGCAGAAAAGTAGGTGAGTTGCCGGTTACGTATCAGCTGTGCCAGGAAGTACTGTCACTGCCTATGCATACGGAACTGACGGAGGAAGAACAGATATTGATCACAGATGCAATCAAAGCATATGTCTAAAGGATATTTTTCTCACGAAACGGCCATCGTAGATGAAGGTTGTGAGATCGGAAACGGCACTAAGATCTGGCATTTTAGTCATATCATGCCGAACTGTAAACTGGGCGAGAATTGCAATATTGGCCAGAACGTAGTGGTATCTCCTGGGGTTGTACTGGGTTGCAATGTAAAGGTGCAGAACAATGTATCGATCTATGAAGGTGTGACCTGTGAAGATGATGTATTCCTGGGACCTAGTATGGTATTCACCAATGTGATCAATCCCAGAAGTGCCGTGAACAGGAGAGGGCAGTACCTGAAAACAAAGGTCGGTAAAGGCGCTTCTATTGGAGCAAATGCTACGATCGTATGTGGTCATGATATAGGTGAATATGCTTTTATTGGTGCGGGGGCTGTAGTTACTAAAACCGTTCCTGCTTTTGCACTGGTAATCGGTAATCCTGCAAGGCAGGCTGGCTGGATGAGTGAGTTTGGCCATCGCCTTGAATTTAACGCACAAAATATTGCAGTATGTCCGGAGAGCAACCAGGAGTATCAGTTAGAAAACAATCAGGTAAAAAGAATAAAGTAATGGAGGCACAGAAAAGTAAAATCAAGTTTGCCGTTGTAGGTTGTGGTCACATCGGCAAGAGACACGCCGAGATGATTTGCCGTAATGAAGAAGCTGAGCTGGTGGCACTTGTAGACAACCGCCCTAAACACAAACTGGGTATCGAGAATTACAATGTACCGTTCTTTTCCTCGCTGGACGATCTGTTGTATTCTGACATTGCAAAAGATATTGATATTGTTAACATTGCTACTCCCAATGGCTATCATGCTGAACAGGCTTTACAGTGCCTGGAAGCAAGAAAGCACATCGTAGTGGAGAAGCCAATGGCACTCTATAAAAAAGATGCGGAGAAGGTGATCTTCAAAGCGCTGCATGTTCACAAGCATCTCTTTGCTGTGATGCAAAACCGTTACTCACCCCCAAGTGTATGGATCAAGGAACTGATCGAGAGCGGCAAACTGGGTAAGGTGTACATGGTGCAACTGAATTGTTACTGGAACCGTGACCACCGTTATTATAAATCTGATAGCTGGCATGGTAAGAAAGCACTGGATGGCGGTACACTATTCACACAGTTCTCTCACTTCATCGATATTATGTACTGGCTCTTTGGCGATATTGAAAATATCAAGGCGAAGGTCACCAGTTTCAACCATAAGCATTTGACTGAATTTGAAGATAGCGGTTTCGTGAACTTCAACTTTATTGATGGTGGTATGGGCTCCCTGAACTATTCTACTTCCGTATGGAATTCCAACCTGGAAAGCTCCATGACGATCATTGCAGAGCATGGCTCAGTAAAGATCGGCGGACAGTATATGGATAAGGTTGAGATCTGTAACGTGAAGGACTATACGATGCCTACACTGGCACCTACCAATCCAGGGAATGATTATGGTGCTTACAAAGGTTCTGCGGCTAACCACCACTACATCATTGAGAACGTAGTAGACGTGCTGAAAGGACGTGCAGCTATTACTACTAATGCGCTGGAAGGGTTAAAGGTAGTAGATATCATCGAGCGGATTTACGCGAATGCAGAGATCTGTTCGGCCGAATAATAAAATAAAGAGAGTGATTTTAGACGGATATATTGCGAAAGTAAAGAGGTCTGGATTTTTAAAAAGTGTGTCCACTTTAGCAGCTGGTACTGTTTTAAGCCAGGCTATCCTTTTTGGTTCATCACCTTTTTTGACGAGGATCTATACTCCGGCAGATTTCGGTCTGATGGCGCTGTTCACAAGTATCAGTTCTCTGGTTGCAATATTGACTACCGGCCGGTATGAACTGGCAGCGGGATTGCCCGAAAAGGATGAAGAAGCAGTGAATGTGGTTTTACTGGCTGTCGGTTTGTCTGCAGTTGTGTCATTTTCGTATTATCTTATTATTTTCGGGTTAAGGCAGATCAATATTCCTTTATTGAATAATAGCCAGTTATTACATCAATCGGTTGTGTTTCTGATACCCGTGTATACATTTTTGGCAGCTAATTATTCGGCGCTGATTTATTGGAACCAGAGAACCCGTTCTTATGTGGATGTATCAAGATCAAGTGTGGTACAGGCTGCAGTAACAACTGCCATCAATATCATATTGGGAATGCTGGGTGTTAAGTTATTTGGATTGATTTATGGTCTTACATTCGGGCAGTTGGGTGGTAACTTGTACCTGATCTTTAAATTCCTGAAAAAAGATCGCTTAAAGGATGTATCGATTGCTGGTATTAAAGCTATGGCTGTTAAGTATGTTGAATTTCCTAAGTATATGATCTTTTCGGGATTATTGCTAACTACCACACAGCAGATAGTACCAATCATATTTTCGTTTTTGTTCAGCGCTACGGTTGTAGGATTATTTTCACTGTCTAACAGAATGTTAAGGATTCCAAATATTGTGTTGACGAATTCTATTGGCAATGTATTCAGGAATGATGCGATAGATAAGATTAGGGAAGATGGCAATTGTGAAAGGTTGTACGTTTCTACATTAAAGAAACTTACGATTCTTTCCATTCCAATTTTTCTCCTTTTATGGATAATAGCCCCTTTGCTGTTTACGCTGTTCTTTGGGAAGGATTGGGAAGCAGCCGGATATTTTGCCAGAATTATGTGTGTGATGCTGACGCTTGATTTTGTCGCATCCCCCCTGAGCACATTATTTTATGTGATAGGAAAGCAAAGGGCATATATGCGTATACAATTGTTCAATACGGTGCTTGGTATTGCCGGTTTATGGGCCGGTGCATATTTCTTTAATAGTGCTTATTTATCAGTGACGTTCTTTACTGTGGCGAATTGTATCATGAGTTCGGTCACAATTTTATTAACATACAAATATTCAAAGGAGAATTATAAACTTTAAAATTTGGCAGCTTACTACATATATGGATTAATCCTTCTAATGGTGATTTCCCGGTATATTGTGACAGGTTATAAATTCTCCCTGTTTAATATTTATTTTGGTTTATTCTTCGCCTATTATGGCCCTGCATTTTTCATTTACAATATCTCTAACAGAATCCTTTATAAGGAATATGCTATTGATACTACTTACATGCTTAGCCTGTTTGTGATCTTTTACTTTGCAGGCCGACAGCTATTTGTTGAAGTAAAAGGACGTAGAAAGGTCGCTGCCGTTAACTATAATAAATGGCTGACGATGGAGGTGCAGGAGGAAGGCCAGATAAAGAAAAGCCTTTTGTTCTGGTTAATTTTGATTAATACAATTGTGTTATTACTGGGGCTTTTTTTTTATGGAGGGATCTCTTCGTTATTCACGCTCATAAGCAATCCACTGGCTGATGCTGATTTGATTAAACAATTGAGACAGGATGCGGGGGTGACAGGTTGGATTGCTCCGTTGTATGTTTATATTAATTCAGGCCTGGGCCGTTTGCTGTCATTCGTATTTATCGGACTGGCTTTTTACGGAAAGAATAAGCTAATGATAGTACTCTCTTTTGCCTTTGCATTGTTGTTGAGCATTTCTTACCTGGCAAACCTGAGTAAGTCGTCATTTGTTGTATTTTATATGCAGCTGATATTCTTTTTGATGTTGTATTTTAATGTTAAGATCAACTTTAGAAAGACCATAATATTTATGTGTTTGGTAATACCCCTATTGTTGGGTATTTACCTGATTGCCACAAATGCAAGTAGTGCTGGTGAAGCATTAGGCCTGATTAGTAATAGGATTTTTAATGAACCTATCAGAGTATTGGAATTGTATCCTAAGTATTATCCTCATATACGTCCGCACACATATGGGGCTAATATACGCCTGTTGCATGATCTGATTGCATACGACGAGTATGTACCAGCATTCGTGGTAGTAACAGGTGGACTGGAACATGCTTCTTTCAACGCCATGTTCATTGCAGATGCTTATGTTGACTTTTCCTTCTGGGGTGTTGCATTCCAGTCATTATTTGTTGGTTATCTGCTTGCATGGTTAGATTTCATTGTATTCAGCAAGAATAATTTATTGCAAAAATCACTGTTGGCTTCATTGCTGATTGGTATTTTTTCTCTTATCAATATCGGTCTTATTACCTCCTTAATTGGTTTTGGTCTTGGCACACTACCGATCATCACCAGGTGGTTGAGAAAGAAGAAAAAGAGAAAACACATATTTATACCCCAGGAGCAGGAACTCAATAGCTTAATGTCATAATAGAAAATGAAGATAGTAACTATTTTAGGTGCAAGACCCCAGTTTGTAAAGGCTGCCGTTGTCAGCAGGGCTTTCCAAAAGCATCAGGAAGCGAAGGAAGTAATTGTGCATACAGGACAGCACTTCGATAAGAATATGTCCGACATTTTCTTTGAGGAGATGGAAATTCCAAAACCGGATTATAACCTTAACATCCATGGTTTATCGCATGGTGCAATGACAGGTGAGATGCTGAAAGGAATTGAAAATATATTGCAACAGGAAACGCCTGATTATGTTATGGTGTATGGTGATACCAACTCTACCATCGCAGGTGCACTGGCCGCCAAGAAAATCCATATTAAGGTAGCGCATGTGGAAGCCGGCTTACGGAGTTTTAATATGCGTATGCCTGAAGAGGTGAACAGAATTCTGACGGACAGGATCTCTGACAAACTTTTTTGCCCCACACAGCAGGCGGTAAGTAACCTGATGAAGGAAGGATATGGCAACCTGGATCTGGAGATCATCAGAACCGGTGACGTGATGTTGGATGCTGCCTTGTTCTATGCAAAGCGTGCGAATGAAAAATCTGATATCGTCAACCAGTTAAAGTTGGAGAAATATGTGCTGTGTACTATTCACCGTGCAGAGAATACAGATGACCTGAACAGACTGAATGCGATCATCAATGCGATCAATGAAATTGCTGAGAAAATACAGGTAGTAGTACCTATTCACCCACGTACCCGCAAGATCATTGAGAATAATAATATCAAGACGAATTTCATCACCATCGATCCTGTTGGGTACTTCGACATGATCAAGCTAATCACAAACAGTATCCTGGTAATGACGGATAGTGGTGGTTTGCAGAAGGAGGCTTTTTATTTTGGCAAGAACTGTATCACACTGCGTGATGAAACAGAATGGATTGAACTGGTAGATAACGGATTTAATATAACTGTAGGTGCTAATACTGCAAAGATCATTGGTGCTTACGAGACGATGCTGAATAAAAGGAATGATTTCTCTGTAGACCTTTATGGTAAAGGAGATGCTTCAGAAAAAATAGTAGCAGAGTTGTTAAAATAATTATAAAAACATTTTTATGAAGATCGTTCATTTATGTAATTATTTTCAGCCAAAATTGGGTTACCAGGAATACTTTCTGGCGAATGAACACTATAAACTTGGGCATGATGTAACTGTAGTAACCTCTGAAAGATATTTTCCTTTCCCTGATTACGACAACACCGTTTCCCAGATCCTGGGCAAGCGGATAATCGAACCGGGAACATCCACATACGAGGGCTTTAAGGTGATGCGCCTGCCAATCGCTTTTGAATTTAGCAAAAGGGTATGGCTGAAAGGTCTGGAAAAGGTCCTGACTGATATTAAACCGGATATTGTGATCTGTCATGGTATAGGCAATTTCAATGCATTGCGTGCCGGAAAACTGAAAAAGAAACTAGGCTTTAGGTTTGTAGTTGATGACCATATGCTGATCTCTGAAAAGAGCAAATCAATAATCGGACACCTGTTCTATAAGGTCTTCGATTTTAAAGCAATAGAAAAACGTGCGGATAAGATTGTGGGTGTAGCGGATGAGTGTGTTGAGTACATAATTGATCAGTATGGCATCTCAAGGGAGCGTGTAGAAATGATTCCATTGGGGGCAGATACAGATCTGTTTCAGCGTGATGTGACCCGCAGGCAGAATTTCCGCGCTACCCATGGTATCGATGAGCAATCGATCGTTATTACTTATACTGGCAAGCATACCTTTAAGAAAGGTCCTCACAATATATTAATGGCACTGGAGCAGCTGAAACCCGATATTCATAATAAGAAAGTGACAGCGCTGTTCATTGGTAATATGGAGAATGCTTACGAGGAAACTTTTAACGATCACGTGAATAAGGTTTCTGATGTAGTGAGTGTAAAGCGCATTGCGGCAGTGACGAACAGGGAGTTGGTAGATGTTTACTCTGCAAGCGATGTCGCGGTATGGCCAAGACAAGGGTCTATGTCTATGATCGAGGCATCCAGCTGTGATGTACCTATCATCTGTTGCGATTTCCTTACGGAGCGTTATAAAAACAATAATGGTATTCCTGTAAAAGAAGATGATATCAATGCACTGGCGAAGGCATTTAGTTACCTGATCCATCATGATCAGGAGCGTGTAGACATGGGTAAGAGGGGTCGGGAACTGATCTTGCGGGAGATGTCCTGGCGTATAATTGCGGAGAGATTTTTGCAGTAAGTATCGTATCAGTACAGAATGCTTATCCATCAAAAAATGGATAGGCGTATTTTTAAAAACGAACACTTACTGTCATGTTTACAAAAGTTGTTGTATTATCTAGTTTTTTAATCTGCTTATTCGCATTTAATTGCCGCGTATTAGCAGCTGGTGGCGCAATAAATGTAAAAACATACGGCGCAAAAGGAGATGGTGTGACTGATGATTCCAAGGCGATCCAGGATGCCATCAGTCATGTCTCGGGAGCGAATACGGAAGTGGATTTTCCGGTGGGTAATTACCTGATCAGTGCAACTTTAAAAACCACGGCGCCAAATACCCGTTTGGTTTTTGCGCCGGGAGCTAAATTATTGTTAAATAACAACAGCGCAGGTGCTATCAATCTATTGCATACTAACTGTTCTGTTGAGGGTGCGACCATTATTGGGAATGGTCAGACTTCCAAAGATCTTTATACAGGTTTTGGTGTACTGTTATCAGCAGTGCAGGGTTGTAAAGTATCAAAGTGTAATTTTTCAAAAATAAGCGGTGTCAGTATTTTCCTGGTAAGGAGTGGTAGTAAGGGGTGTGTAGGTAATATCATTAGTGGTAATATTATTACCAGCCCAGCTATCAGTAGCAAGATTGGTTCTGATGGTTCGGCCATTATGCTGGGATATTCCGGAACGGGTTATTCTCATACTAATAATGTTATTTCCGACAACGATATAGATGGAGGACAAAGCGTTTGCCATGGAGTAGCTATCATGTGTCATGGTACTGGCAATAAAGTAATGAACAACCGGATTAAGAACTGTCTGAAATATGGAATCATCTCTTATGAAACCGCATATGAGGATTCAACACTTACTGCAACATCTGTAATTGGGAATACCATTGAACACATTGGTGCACCCGATGGCAGTACCACAAATCAGGGAATGGGTATTTATATAATGAAAACACACAATTCCGTAGTGAGTGGTAATACAATTAATCAGGCGATGGTCAATGCTGATAATACAGAAACACTGGGTCGTGGTGCCATTAGTATTAACGGAGCTGTGGGTGTGAAAGTGGAGAATAATATTATTAATAATTCCGGAAGATATGGTATTGTAGTCGTGTACGGTTTTGATGATGACATCAGGAATAATAAAATAAATGGTACCGCAGAATCCGGCATTTACCTGAGAAATACGAGTGGTAATGATATATCAGGTAATGAACTGAAAAATGTTGCCAAGTATGGCATCAGAGGACAGTTTGGTAGTACTGGTAAACCTATGTATGCTACGCAGCGCGTATTGTCCAGATTTAAAAATCAGAATACGGGCAATGGTATTACCATTACCAACAACCGTTTCTATGGAGATACAAAAAATGTGATTTACATGACAGGCGAAGATGCCACTACCAGCCCTGGATATGAAAATCTGCTAAAAGGCGTGAACATACGGGAGAATCAACTGATAGGAAACAATAATCCGGCACAAAGCTGTATCCAGTTGCGGAATGTGGCGCCGGGCAATAGTAATACTATATCCAGAAATATTACATCAAGAAATTAGTTTCAATCATCGCCGGGTGCAAAAATCCCCGACGATGATGAAATCCTTAACAAATGAAATTATTTATTAACGCTCATAATCTAAGATTTGGTGGCGGTAAAACCGTTGGATTTAATATCATCAATTACTACCTTCGTCATCCTGATGTAGCTGAGTTATTGATTGTGGCACCTGCCGGATGCGGCTATGAACGTTTTGTTGGTGATAACGATAAAGTAAAAGTAAAATTCCTGCATAAGGTTTTTAATATTTCTGTATTCAAGATTCTTTCCAATTACGTTGTTTTGCCTCTTTATGTATTACTCGCCAAACCTGACTTTATTTTAAGCCTTGGAAACGTAGCGATCCCACTTCGCAAACCCCAGTTTCTGCTTGTCCATCAGCCTTATCTGGCATACCCGGAAAGCATCATCTGGAAAAGGTTGCAAGACAATGATAAAAAATTTCACAGATATATTACAAATATGCTTCGCCTGATTAAGGCAAACCTGAAGTTTGTATCCGTACTCGGTGTGCAGACCAATGCTATGAAACAGCGGATGAGTAAGATTTACAATATTCCCGAAAACAAGATTGTAGTAGTACCCAATGCTGTATCATTTACAAGTGGTCAACAGCGTGCAGATAGCATGAAAGGAAAAAATGACAACATCATTCGCCTCCTGTACCTGAGTAAGTATTACCCCCACAAAAATTTCGAGGTGTTGTATGAAGTAGGGAAGGAGATCCGTGAAAGGAATCTTCCCATCAAAATATCTGTTACATTGAACGCTGATGAAAATGAAGGCAGCCGTATTTTCCTGCAGCACCTTATAGAGATGGAGCTTGATAAAGTGATCGTGAATAAGGGTAATGTGAAGCTGGAAGCAGTGCCTGCTGTATATGCTTCTCATGACGGATTGATGATGCCTACCCTGTTGGAATCCTATTCAGGTTCCTATATTGAGGCTATGTACTTTAAAAAGGCAGTATTTACCAGTGATATGGATTTTGCGCATGAAGTTTGTCAGGATGCTGCCTGGTACTTTAATCCAGTAGATGCAAAGAATATCGTTGATACCGTATTGAAGGCTTTTGAAAATCCGGCAGAGATGGAAAAGCGGATCAATAGAGGGCAGGAACTCGTGCATGCATCCAGTACCTGGAACGATATTGGAAAATTTATTGATACTGAAATTTTAAACTTAGCATAAAAGTCATAACAGATGTTTAAAGATAAATGCTTACTTATTACCGGTGGAACCGGCTCTTTTGGTAATGCCGTATTAAAACGTTTTCTTCATACAGATATCAGGGAGATCAGGATCTTTAGCCGTGATGAGAAAAAGCAGGATGATATGCGTAATCTGTTGAGGAGCGATAAGGTTAAATTTTTTATGGGTGATGTTCGTGATTTCAGGAGCATCGACAATGCCATGCAGGGGGTAGATTATGTATTCCATGCTGCGGCGCTGAAACAGGTACCTAGCTGTGAGTTTTACCCGATGGAAGCTGTAAGGACCAATGTGATGGGTACAGAGAATGTGGTGGAAGCGGCTATCAAACATAAGATCGACAAACTGATCTGTCTGGGTACAGACAAGGCTGTATATCCAATCAATGCAATGGGGATTTCCAAAGCGATGATGGAAAAAGTGGCGATTTCCAAGGCCCGTCTGCACAGTCATCCATTGATCACGTGTACCCGTTATGGGAATGTAATGGCTAGCCGTGGTTCAGTAATACCATTGTTCATTTCCCAGATCAAGACCGGAAATCCGCTGACGATCACTGATCCGGAAATGACCCGTTTTATGATGTCTCTGGATAACGCTGTTGAACTGGTACTGTTTGCATACGAGAACGCGAACCCGGGTGATATCTTTGTACAGAAGGCACCTGCATCCACTATTGGCCAGCTGGCGAAAGTGCTGCTGAAAATATTCAATGCGAAGAACGAAATTAATGTGATCGGTACCCGTCATGGTGAGAAACTGTACGAAACCCTGCTGACCAGAGAAGAGTTTGGCAAGGCAGAAGACATGGGCGATTTCTATCGTATCGCTGCTGATGACAGGGACCTGAACTATGCTAAATATTTTTCTGAGGGTGATCAGAAGATTGCGGAAGCGCAGGATTACCATTCTCACAATACTTACCGCCTGAGTGATGATGAACTGGAAAAGTTATTGTTGAACCTGGATTATGTAAAGGAACAATTAAAGAACTAAACATGGTAGCGCAGGTACAGCTTTTTAAAGGCGACTCATTTACAGATCACCGGGGATGCCTGCGGTTTGTAAATGAGTTTTCGTTTCCCGGTGTGAAACGTTTTTATTCCATTATACATCCTGATAGCAGTGTGGTTCGTGCCTGGCAGGGGCACCAGGTGGAGCATAAATATTTTTATGTGGCACAGGGTTCTTTTGCACTGGCATGGGTAGCGATTGATAACTGGGATACACCTTCACCGTATCTGAAAGCGGAGTATGTAGTCCTCAAAGCAACAGAGCCTGCGGTACTGAGTGTGCCGAAAGGTTTTGCGAATGGGATCAAGGCCATGGAAGACAATTCTATTCTGCTGGTATATTCTGATCTTACATTACAGGAGTCCTCTGCCGACCGATGGTCATTTGATCAGCAATTGTGGCTGAATTGGCAGGAACTAAACGATAAATAGGGTTACTATGAAAAAAATAGGCATTACAGGCCAGAAAGGTTTTATAGGCTCGCACCTGTATAACAGGATTAGCCTGCTGAAGGAAGAGTTCACCCCGGTGCCTTTTGAAAAGTCTTTTTTCGAAGATGAACAGGCCCTGAACAACTGGGTACAGCAATGTGATGTGATCGTGCACCTGGCCGCTATGAATCGTCATCCTGATCAGCAGGTGATCCATGATGTAAATGTATCGCTCACACAACGGCTCGTGAATGCCATGCACGCTACACAGCATTATCCGCATGTGTTGTTCTCATCTTCCACACAGGAAGAAAGAGATAACTTGTATGGTCAGTCTAAAATGACCAGCCGTAAATCGCTGGCAGCTCTCGCTGCAGCACAAAATGTAGCGGTGACAGGGATGATCATCCCGAATGTATTTGGCCCTTTTGGCAAGCCATTCTACAACTCTGTAGTCGCTACTTTCTGTCATCAGCTCACGCATGGTGAATCACCAAAGATCGATAATGACGGTTACCTGAAACTGATCTATGTAGATGAACTGGTACTGACCATCATTGATGCGATCCGGAACGAACTGAATGAACCTGCCTTGCAGATCCCGCATACACATGAGTGCTATGTTTCTGAGATATTAAAAAGACTGGAAGTATATAAAGAACTGTATTTAGATAAGGGTATTTTTCCAGCACTGCCGGATGCATTTAGCGTACAGTTGTTCAATACTTATAGGAGCTACATGGATCATGCTACCCGTTATCCATTTTTGCTTACACCACATCCTGATAACAGGGGAGTGTTTGTAGAGCTGATAAAACTGGAAATGGGCGGACAGGTGTCTTTCTCCACGACTGTACCTGGTATTACCAGGGGGAATCATTTCCATACACGCAAAGTAGAGCGCTTTGTCGTGATCAAAGGAAAGGCACTGATACAGTTGCGCAAATACAACACAGACGAGGTGCTGGATTTCCAGCTGGATGGTGCGCAGCCTTCCTACGTTGATATGCCAGTTTGGTATACACATAACATTAAGAACATAGGAGAGGAGGAACTTTACACTGTATTCTGGATCAATGAATTTTTTGATCCTGCAGATCCGGATACTTATTTTGAAACTGTATAAACTAATATAGATAAGATTTTATGAGCCATACCTTCAAAAAGCTGAAAGTACTGACGGTTGTTGGTACCAGGCCTGAGATCATCCGTTTATCAAGAGTGTTAGCCAAGCTGGATGAATCAACAGCGATTGAACATATACTGGTACATACTGGTCAGAATTATGACTATGAACTGAACCAGATCTTTTTTGAAGACCTGGGTTTGCGTAAGCCTGACTACTTCCTGGAAGCAGCGGGTAAGACAGCAACGGAAACGGTTGGACAGATCCTGATCAAGATAGATCCTATCCTGGAAGAAGAAGCGCCAGATGCATTTCTGGTATTAGGTGATACGAACAGTTGTTTGTGTGCCATTCCTGCGAAGAAGCGCAAGATCCCTATCTTCCATATGGAAGCAGGAAATCGGTGCTTTGATCAGCGTGTACCTGAAGAAACAAACAGAAAGATCGTAGATCATACGAGTGATATCAACCTGACCTATTCTGATATAGCCAGGGAGTACCTGTTGCGCGAGGGTTTACCTC